>ENA-OWPA01000127-OWPA01000127.1-bioreactor-metagenome-genome-assembly--contig:-NODE-127-length-141990-cov-10.898790_pt1 | contig 141990 bp, 129 predicted proteins | sample MGYA00238139_ERZ651803 | MGnify/ENA primary metagenome ERZ651803 (study PRJEB26909, sample SAMN07631231) | bioreactor metagenome | isolation source: Switchgrass digestor | place: USA: Dartmouth...
CACATTAAAATTACTCCTAAATGTAGTAATGGAGCAGGATTGAAGCTCAATCCTACCCCAACTATTGACAAAGAGCCTTTTTTGACTTTTTGCTATACATACAAATTGAGCCAATGAATTTGATTAGGGGTGATACTATTATATTTTCAATATTTTATGCAGATAAAAATTAGTATTGATAATTCTTAGTTAAATGTTTTTACTTTACCTAGAATATATGTTTTGTTAATATAATCTTATAGAAACAATTTTATTAAAAGTGCATATATTATATCACCTGATGGACATGAATTTTAAAGGGAGGATTCATTATGAATATTAATGTCCAACACATTCCAAAGGATACACCTTATAATAGAAGGCCTGGTATTGCAATGGTTCCTGAGTATCTAACTATCCATAGCACAGCTAATCCTAATAGTACAGCAAGAAATGAAAGGGATTGGCTCACAAGCCAATCTAATACTAGAACTGCTAGCTGGCATTTGGTAGTTGATGATAAAGAAGTAATAGAAGCAATACCTTTAAATGAGGTGGCTTGGCATGCAGGTGATGGAAAAAATGGCACAGGAAATAGAAAATCCATATCTATAGAGATATGTGAAAGTGGAGATAGAGAGAAAACTATAAAAAATGCAGCTAAATTAGCAGCTAAGATACTGAAAGAAAGAGGATGGGGAATAGAACGATTAAAAAGACACTATGACTGGAGCGGTAAGCATTGTCCTAGAATACTCGAGAAAAACAACTGGGAAGAATGGAATAGATTTAAGTCTATGGTTGCTAAAGAATTACAGGCAACATCAGTAAGTCCATGGGCAAAGGAAGCTATGGAATGGGCAACGAGCCCAGAAATAAATATTACTGATGGTTCATCTCCTAAGGAGCCTATTACCTTAGAACGTATGATTACAATACTGTATAGATATGACCAGTTAAGAAAAAAACGTAATGAGAAATAGTCGAAGTATTGCTAAAATAAGAAATAATATTTTAAGTAATTACTTTTCATTTTACTAGAATTATTAACTTAGGAGGCAATCTAATGGAGGCTAAGAATACTGGAATGCAAGAGTTTTATGAATTATCACAGAAGGTTGCAGAAGCGATTAAGACTGTTCTTGGAATAGATGTAACTATTATGAATGAAAATATGGAGCGCATAGCTGGAACAGGAATATATAGGTCGCTAGTGAATGACCATATTGAAAAAAATTCTGTATTTCATAGATGTTTATCTACTGGCTGCTCACAAATTATTAATAACAGATGTCAAGAAAATCCATTGTGCTGTAAATGTTCTAGAAGTTTGACATGTGCAGAGCGAGCAGCTATTTGTGTTCCAATAAAACAAGGTGATAAAGTAATTGGAGTAATGGGCATTGTTGCCTTTGATGAAGAGCAGAAAAAGCAGATAATCAATAATACAGAAAATTATCTGAATTATTTAGAAAAGATGGCTGAACTTCTTGAGGGGACATATTCAAAGTATCAGCTCAATTTAGAAAAAAAAGTATTATCTGATAGAATGAAAGCAATACTTGATACAATTAATTCCGGAGTAGTAATATACGATGGTAATGGAAAAGTTTTATATAAAAACAATTCTTTAATGAGAATTTTAAATGAAATAGGCATAGAAGATGTAGACAGTTTTGTGGGAGAGATTAGAAAAGATCAATTTCTTCAGAGCCTACTAGAGAATGATGAATGTAATCGTCCTTGTGAAATAGCCATAGATATTCTTGGTGTTAAATATAGTTTATTAGTTACTATAACATATTTAAAAACAAATGGTTTTTCTAATGAAGTAATGTTAACTATTCAAAATATAAATTATTTTAAAAAGCAAGTAATGCAGTCAATAGAGAAAAATCAACTCAGGATCAAGTTTGACAATATTTTAGGTGTGTCAAAAAGCATTTTAGAAGCAAAAAAACTTGGAGAAAAAGCAGCCCAAACTGATTCTAACGCACTTATATTGGGAGAAAGTGGTACAGGAAAGGAGCTTTTTGCTAGAGCAATACACAATTGTAGTTCAAGAAAAGAGAATGCATTTGTTGCCATAAATTGTGGCGCCATACCAGATGAATTATTTGAGAGTGAGCTTTTTGGATATGAAAAAGGTGCTTTCACTGGAGCTTATGCAAACAAAATTGGTAAATTTGAAATAGCTGATAAAGGTACAGTGTTTTTAGATGAAATCAGTGAAATGCCTCTTAGGCTACAAGTTAAATTATTGAGAATTTTACAAGAAAAAGAAGTTACTAGAATTGGAAGTAATAAGACACAAAAAATCGATGTTAAGATAATAGCTGCTTCGAATGTAGACTTAAGGAAGCGTGTGAAGGAGGGATTGTTTAGGGAAGATTTATACTATAGACTTAATGTCATACCGATTAACTTACCACCTCTAAGGAAACGAGAAGAAGATGTTGTTTTTATAGCAAATCATTTTGTTAAGTACTATGCAGATATTTTAAAGAAAGATATATGGGGTATAGATAATGAAGCTATGTCTCTGCTTTTAAAATATCCTTGGCCTGGCAATGTACGTGAACTTCAAAATATAATAGAGTATGCAGTTACTTTAACTACAGATAAAGTTATTGGTAAAGAGTTGATTGAGAAAAGGCTCCTAACTTTTAATCAGGAAAAGCTTAATTTTTCTGAACGTTTTGATGGAAAGTCTTTAAAAGACTCCTTAAGGCAATTTGAAAGGGATTTAATATGTAATTGTATAAAAAAATATGCTTATTCAGGAAGTAAAGATTATATTGTTCAGCAAGTTTGCAAAGAGCTTGAAATAGGCAGGGCTACTTTATACAGAAAGATAAAGGAACTAGACATTAGTCTCGAAAATGAGATAAAATCTCAATATTGAGAAAATGACTTTAAACAGCTAAATAGCTGGTTTTCCATTTAGATTGCAATTTTTAAGTCTCATACTTGAGACTTTTGTATTTAAAATATAGCTTATAGTATTAGCAATTATAAGTAAAATACAGCTATTGCTTTTTGACACCTGCAAAATATGTTGGCACAGTTATTGCTTTTTAAAGAACTATATATAAAAATTACTCAATGACATAAGGGGGATTTTGTATGGCAAAAGTAATTGTTTTTGGAAGTAAGCATTGACCTGGTTGTGGACCTATGAAAGAGTTTCTTTCAAGTCAAAATATTCAGTTTGCATATTTAGATATAACTGAAAATATGACAAATTTAAAAAGATTTCTAAAATACCGAGATAACTCACCTGAGTTTAAGGAAATCAAAGAGTCGGGTAGAGTAGGGCTTCCATGTATAGTAATAAATGATGGAGAGCAAATTGTTTTTGATAAGGCATTGCTGGATTTAGATAAACTAAGAGAAGAACAAGGAGGTAAGTAGGTTGATAAAAAATCTCGGGGTAACATTTGAAAAAATGTATAAACGCCCTTTTTATAGAATGCTATTACTAATATTTGGTATACTTTCTCTTCCTTTTGTTTTAGTAAAGTATGCAAAAAATAAGCAAAACAATGAATACGAAAAGCTTAGGAAAGAGATTTTACAAAGGCTAGAAAAAGAAGGCGTTAAAGATGAAATATATAAGAAAGCTGAAGAACAATACAGAAACAAGCTAGCATTCTTTAAGAGAAAAATGAGTGATGAGGAAATTAGGCATCAAGTAATCACAATTACTGAAAAGCAATTTAACCAATTAGTTAACAACGAGTTAAGTAGTTTATCTAGACAGAAAGAAGTGAAAAATACTACTTTTTGTAATACTTTTGTCGAAATGTTTAGCAACAAGAAGTTTCTTGTGGCTTCAATTATTTTATCCTTTCCAATGTACTTATTAATGTTGATTTTTGGTAACCCTTATGCGAAATACGTATTTGAAAGACTTCTTATGATGATATTTGTTGTATTTGGTGTTACTTGGTTGGTGTTTACAATACTATACTTATCACCAATGGATCCTGCACTAAATATATTAGGACAAACTGCAACACCAGAACAGGTAGCTCAGTTTAATAGTATATATGGACTCGATAAGCCTTATTATATACAACTTCTTAATACATTTAAGAGCCTATTTTCGTTTGATTTAGGAAAGTCCTATGTAGGAAATGAAGATGTAGTAGCAGCACTTATGAGAAAATTCCCTATAACATTAGAGTTAACTTTTATCTCACTTTTAATTGCTTTAGTAATTGCAATACCAGCAGGTATTATATCTGCAATAAAACAGTATTCATCATTTGACTACATATTTATGTTGTTTGCATTAATAGGATTGTCTATTCCAAGCTTTTGGATGGGACTAATAATGATTTTGTATTTTTCAATAAAATTACATTGGCTGCCTGCCACTTTCATTGTAGGTAATTGGAAGACATTTATAATGCCTAGTATTGTTTTAGGAACTGGAATGGCTGCCAGCGTTGCTAGAATGACTAGGTCATCTATGCTAGAAGTGAAAACTGCAGACTATATTACTACTGCACGTGCAAAGGGACTAAGTGAACGAAAGGTTATTATGAAACATATTCTTGGTAATGCTATGATTCCAATTGTTACTGTAGTAGGACTACAATTTGGAGGAATGTTAGGAGGAGCTGCTGTTACTGAAAAAGTATTTAACATTAACGGTATTGGTAGCTTTATAGTGGACAAGCAGTTTATTCCTGATATACCTATTGTGCTTGCAGGTGTTGTTTACGTCGCAGTTGTTATAAGCTTAGCTAATCTAATAGTTGATATAATGTATGCATTTTTAGATCCTAGAATTAAATCTAAAATGAAATCCTATTAAGGGAGAGAGTAGAGGCTATGGAAAATAAACAATACATAAAAAGACTAGAGCAAAGGAAACTAAATAGTTTTCAAGAATACAAGACCTCAACCTTTGGATGGGGAGCTTCATTATTACTATTTCTAATCATATTAATATCTAGTTTCGATATAGTTACAGGTGAGATAAAGTATACATCTATTGCTGTTTCTGCAGTATTTTTAGCATCAGCTATTATTCAATATCTAGTTACCTTAAAAATAAAAAGCGATATATTAAAATATAATGACATAAAGAAATCTACAAGAATGATTGGATATTTCCTTATTCCATTCGTACTAATTGGAAACTTTTTTGTATCAATAGCTGGGTTTACTCTAATTAAAAAGGAAAAAACCATAGAATATAATCTCTGTATATATTCAATACTTACAGTTATTACAATAATGCTTATATCTTCACTTAATTTATTCAAAGAGTACGTAGCTAATACTTTTTTACTTGGAATGGGGATACTTATAGGAATTACATTATTTTATGTAGTGACTATGATTATGGTATCCAAGTATGTCAAAGGTAAAAAAGTGGATAAAAAGTTAGTGCCATTTGCAATACCCCTTATTCTTAGCATTGGAATAGGAAATATATTTGCATTTCTTTTAGGATTAATAATTATAAGTAAATCAAGACATAAAGATGAAGATATTTCTATTGAATGGATTGATGTTTTAAGAAGATTATTTAGAAACTATATGTCAGTAATAGGTATGTTTGTAGTAACAGTCCTTCTTTCATTATCGATTTGTAGTTATTTGACTTTTGATTACTCTATAGCAATAGACAATAATTATTCAACTATTCTTTTAAAGCCTAGTTTAGAGTATCCTTTTGGGACTGACAACTATGGAAGATGTGTATTTACCAGAATAATATTTGGTGCAAGGATATCACTAGTTGTAGGTATAATCTCTACAATCGTTCCTATTGTATTAGGAGGAATTTTAGGAGCAGTATCAGGTTATTATGGAGGAAAAGTAGATAATATAATCATGAGGTTTTTGGACATACTTTATGCAGTTCCAAGTATACTGCTTGCAATAGCCATAGTGGCAGCTTTTGGTGCCAGTACAATAAATTTGATTTTAGCATTAAGTATTGGTTCTATACCTATGTATGCAAGAACAGTAAGAGCTACTGTTATGAGTATAGCTAACCAAGAGTTCGTAGAAGCTGCTAAGGCGTGTGGTGCTAAGGATTATGTTATTATATTTAGGCATATAATACCTAATTCACTTGCCCCTGTTATAGTTAGGGCAACTTTAGGCATTGGTAGTGCTGTGTTATCTACTAGCTCTTTAAGCTATTTAGGCTTAGGAGTAGAACCACATATACCTGAATGGGGAAATATATTAAAGGCAGGTAGCAATTACCTTGAGACAAGCCCTCACTTAGCTATTTTCCCAGGACTAGCAATTATACTAATAGTGCTTGCTTTTAACTACTTTGGTGATGGTCTCAGAGATGCATTGGATCCTAAGTTAAAGTAAGAAAGGAGGTTATATTTTGGATAATAAAAATATATTAGAGATTAGAAATCTCCATGTTCATTATATTACAGAAGATGAGACTGTTAGAGCAGTGAATGGGGTTAACCTCACACTTAAGCAAGGCGAAAGCTTAGGATTAGTTGGTGAAACAGGTGCTGGTAAGACTACCACAGCATTATCAATAATGCAGCTAATACCTTATCCTCCTGGAGTTATTACAGAAGGTGAGATTATATTCCAAGGGAAAAATCTTATTTACAATACAGATAAAGAAAATCAACAGATGAGAGGAAATGGAATATCCATGATATTCCAAGATCCTATGACTTCTCTAAATCCAATAATGACTATAGGTGAGCAATTAGTTGAAGTTGTTTTAGCTCATAAAAAGGTAAGTAAAGAAGAAGCAAAGAGACAGGTTATTGAAATGCTAAAGGTGGTGGGGGTAAATGAAGATAGATTTAACGATTATCCTCATCAGTTTTCTGGAGGTATGAAACAAAGAGTAGTTATAACAATGGCTTTATTATGTAATCCACAGCTTTTAATTGCAGATGAGCCTACTACAGCATTAGACGTAACTATTCAGGCTCAGGTTTTAGATATAATTCGTGAACTTCAGAGAAAGTATAACATGTCAATGATTTTAATAACTCACGATTTAGGTGTAGTTGCGGAGACATGTGATAGAGTAGCTATAATGTATGCAGGTGAAATTGTTGAAACAGGAACAATAGAGGAAGTTTACACAAATACTAAACATCCTTATACCAAAGGATTGTTTGAATCTATACCAAAGCTAGATGAAGATAGCGAAAAGCTGATTCCTATTCCAGGAAGTACACCTAATGCTGCTGCGCTTCCAAGTGGATGCTTCTTTCATCCAAGATGTAAGTATAGGAAAGATATCTGTGAAAAAGTATCTCCACCTGTCAGAGGTGAAGGGCACAGCTACAAATGTCATTTTCCATTATTTGAAAAGGAGCAATAACTATGAGGCCTTTATTAGAAGTTAAAAATCTAAAAAAATATTTTGCTGTACCTAATGGATATTTACATGCAGTAGATGATGTAAGCTTATCTATTAATGAGGGTGAAACCTTAGGAATAGTTGGAGAGTCAGGATGTGGTAAGAGTACTTTAGGAAGAGTTATATTACGACTTCATGAACCCACATCTGGAAACATAATTTATGATGGTATGGATATTACTACCTTTAATAAAGAAGAAATGAGACAAATGAGAAAGCATATGCAGATTATTTTCCAAGACCCTTATGCTTCTTTAAATCCAAGGTTTACTATATCACAGATTATAGAAGAACCTTTAAAACTTCATAAAGTATATAAAACTGATAAAGAGAGAAAAGAACGAGTTGAAGAGTTAATGGAATATGTTGGGCTGCCAAAGCGTGCGTATAATCTATACCCACACGAATTTGACGGTGGTAGACGTCAGCGTGTAGTTATAGCTAGAGCACTTGCTATAAATCCAAAGTTCATTGTATGTGATGAGCCTGTAAGTGCGCTTGATGTTTCTGTACAAGCCCAAATCCTTAACTTGATGATGGAACTACAAGAAAAGCTTGGACTTACTTACATTTTTATATCACACGATTTATCTGTTGTTAAGCATATATCTGATAATATTGGAGTTATGTATTTAGGTCAGCTTATAGAAAAAGCATCAAAGAAAGATATATTTAAAAAGCCACTACATCCATATACTATAGCCTTGTTATCAGCTATTCCTTCTACTAACATCAAGGCTAAGAAAAAGAAGATTATTTTAAAGGGTGAAATCGTGTCACCTATTAATCCAAAGCCTGGATGTAGGTTTTCAGTAAGATGTCCATTTGCAACAGAGCAATGTACAAAGGAAGATCCAAAGCTTTTAGAAGTTGAAGAAGGTCATTTTGTAGCATGTTTTAGATGTGATGAAATAAAAAATGGAACATTACATTTTGAAACTAAGGAACTTTAATATTTTTAATTAATTTTGAGGGGGTGATTTTGACACATATCATATATTTAAATATAGTTAAATTACAGCATTGATAAATTATTTTTAATAAAGAAGGGGAGATGGTACAATGAACAAAATGAAAAAATCGCTTGCGCTATCTTTAGTTTTAGTTATGATGTTAGGCCTATTAGCAGGTTGTAATGTAAAAACAAAAGATCAAGTAACTGGTGGCAGTTCAAATGAAAGTACAAATGGTGGCCCAGTTGATATTACTTTATTAGCAATGAGTTCAAATGAAAAAGATGTAAATATTTTAAGAGATCAACTTTCTAAAGCTGGTTTTAATGTAAAGTTAAACCTACAACCAGACTATAGTAGTTTTACAGGACAAAAAGATGCAGGTAACTATGACCTTGCTATTACAGGATGGACTACAGTTACAGGGAACCCTGATTATGCCGTTAGATCTTTATTTACAACAGGCGGGGACTATAATGACTACGGGCTATCAGACCCAGAACTTGATAGACTTGTAGAAGAAGCTTCTACTCAAACACCAGAAGAATATACAAAAACTTATAAAGAATTTGAAAAAGTACTTGTAGAAGACAATGCTTATATAATTCCTCTATACACAAGCTACAAGAGCCAAGCAGTAAATAAAGAAGTATTAAAGTTAGACAGTGTTAGATTAAGTAAATCTCGTTCATTACCATGGGAAGAAGTTGACTTTGTTGACGAATCAAAGAGAACAACAGAACCACTTTTACTTAGCCAAACAATGTCATCTCTTACATCATTAGACCCAATTAAGGGTAATGATGGTTCTATAAACATAATCAATACTAATATGTACATTAGATTAGTTAACCTTACAGATGATGATGAAGTAACTTCAAAAGGTTCATTATCTTATAACCATGCTATAGCTGATGGAAATACAGAATACTATTTTGTATTAAGAGATAATGTAAGATTTGCAAAGGTACAGGATAAAAAAGCTGTTGATTCAGGCGAATTAGTAGGAGCAGAAGACGTTGTATTCTCACTAGAAAGAGCAAAAGATAAAAACTCAGTTCCTGATCATAGAACATACAGCTTGCATTCAAGTATGGATAAAATTGAAATAGTTACAGATATCCAAGAACTAGAATCTAAGACTGTATCTGGACAAAGCATTACTGTAAAAGAAGCATTAGAAAAAGATTTACCAAGCCCAATTAGTCAGCTTGTTGCTGATAAAAACGATGTAAATAATGCTGAAGGTAAATATCAAGTAGTTAAAGTAACTACTAACAAACCATTCCCACAAGTATTAAACTACTTGGCACACCAATCAGCAGGTATAGTATCTAAGAAGCAAGTTGAAGCTGTAAATACTTACGATGTAGCAACTTATGACAGAAATAAAGACATCGCTTATGGAGATCAAAGCACTATTACAGAAGGTGACACATATAACAATACATTAGTTACAAGTGGACCATATATAGCTATTTATAAAAATGACTATGAAGTAGTATTTGAAAAGAACCCTGGCTATATGGTTGGAACAGAACATGAACCTAGAATTTCAAAGGTAGTTATTAAATTCATCAAAGACACTGATAGTTCACTTTCAGCTTTAAGAAGCGGTGAAATTCACTTATTATATAGTGTACCAGAAGATAAGTATTCATTAGTAGAAAATGATTCTAAGCTTTATCTACAAAAGAGACCAAGTAATGGTGTTAGCTATGCTTTCTTTAACCTAAAAGGAAACAGCAAGTTCTCTGATGTTAATCTAAGAAAAGCTGTTTTATATAGTGTAAGTCAAGATGAATTCTTAGCGGTATACAATAATCTGAAGATAAAAGCTTATTCTACACTTTCTCCATTGGTAGATACTGGAAATGTTCATAATGCAGATTTAAATAAGGTTAAAGAATATTTAAATAAATACTGGGAAAGCCAAGCAAAATAATAATTAAAATAAGATGAGAAGACATGGAAAAATATTTCCTGTCTTCCTTCTTATTGTAATAGAGGCAAATATACGTACTAACATTATTAATACTATAATATAGGAGGGTATAATTCATGAATTATGAATCTTATGAAAACAAGATTAATGATTTGACTAAGATGATAGGTAATACTCCATTGCTGGAAATTAGACTAAAATATAAGAATGAAGAACGTAAAGTTTATGCTAAAGCAGAATATTATAATTTAACTGGTAGTATAAAGGATAGAATGGCATTTCATATTCTGAAAAAATCATATGAATTGGGAAGACTTAAGCCAGGAGACAATATAGTTGAAGCAACAAGTGGAAATACAGGTATTGCTTTTTCTGCAATAGGAAGAGCATTAGGTCATAAAGTAACTATATTTATGCCAGATTGGATGAGTAAAGAAAGAATAAATTTAATGAAAAGCTTTGGAGCTGAAATTAAATTAGTTAGTAAAGAAGAAGGCGGATTTTTAGGAAGCATATCAAAAGCAGATAAATTAGCCGAAGAATTCGAAAACGTTTTCTTACCACACCAATTTTCAAATGAAGATAATTGTGAAGCACATTATTTAACAACTGGACCTGAAATATGGTATCAGCTTCAAGAAATAGGCCTTAAGCCAGATGCGATTGTAGCTGGTGTTGGAACTGGTGGGACTATTATGGGAGCAGGTAGATACTTAAGAGAAATGAATCCAGATATTAAGCTCTATCCTCTCGAACCTGCTAATTCTCCTACATTATCTACTGGATATCAAGTAGGGAAACATAGAATTCAAGGTATATCAGATGAATTTATCCCTCCTATTGTTAAGCTAGAACAACTGGATGATATTATTCATGTAGATGATGGAGATGCAATCATTATGGCACAAAAACTGGCTTCAACATTGGGCCTAGGTGTTGGAATTTCTTCAGGTGCAAATCTTATTGGTGCGGTTATGGCACAAGAAAAGCTAGGGAAGGATAGCGTAGTAGTTACTGTTTTTGCAGATGATAATAAGAAGTATTTGAGTACTGATTTAATGAAAGAAGAGCCTGTAAAAGATGGATTCATATCTACTGATATTGAGCTTCTTAGTGTAAAAGCATATAGACGAGCATGTTGTACTTGTCAAGTATAAGACTTTATGGATAAGCTATATATAGCCTGTTTACATAAAAAGCATGTCAATTGACATGCTTTTACTATTGCAATAGAAAAGATTGAGTAGCACATAATTTAAGTTTTATTAAAAATATGCATGAAAAATTTTTAAGTCATACATAATATTACATCTTATGGATAAAATATTATCGAACTATTATAAGAAAGGAGTTTATGTATGGCTAAGAAGAAAAACAAAGACAAAAATAATAGCCTAAATAATGCAAACAAAAATGAAAACAAGAATAATAAAGATGACAACAAAGATAACTAGATAGCATTTTTGAAAATTATCATCTATTTATGTGCAAACAATAATTATAAAAAGCCACACAAAGTGTGGCTTTTTATAACTTAAGAAAAGTTTAATTGAGTTTACATTAAAGGAAATTTACTAAAAATAATTTTTTTATTTACTAATTCTATAATTTTTATAAAAAATATTTCTTTGATTATTCTAAAATAATGATATAATATAACCTAACAGCCAAAAATATGGAAAATTATAATAAGCTGTAAATAGTAAAGTTTTATTCTGTAACGATTATAATAAAGAGTTTAACTTTACTAGTTTTGGAAAAGTTATTTTGGATATAATTACTATATTAATAACTTTTCTTATATTATATGAAAAATGAGGGGATAATTAATGAAATTTAAAGTTATAGCTGACAGTTGTTGCGATTTAAATGAAGAACTAAGGGAATCTGTAAATATTACTTTAGTTCCTTTAACAATACATATAGGAGATAAAGTATATATAGATGATGCAAACTTGGACATAAGTGAATTACTAAGAGCAATGAAGGAATCTACTTCGGTTCCAAAAACAGCTAGCCCTTCACCTGGGGATTTCATTAAAGAATATGAGGAAGGGGAAAATATCTTTGTAGTTACACTATCTTCTATGTTAAGCAGCACATATAATCATGCAATGATGGCAAGAAAAATAGTATTAGAAGAACTGCCAAATAAATTTATACATGTTTTCGATTCTCTAAGTGCATCAGTTGGTGAGACTTTAGTAAGCTTGAAAGTATTAGAAACCTTAAAAGATGAACAAGACCCACCTAAGATTGTTGAAAAAGTGAATGAATATATAAAGAGTATGAAAACTTTCTTTGTACTTGAATCTCTTGAAAATTTGATTAAAGCAGGAAGAATAAGCTCTCTAAAAGGGAAATTAGCATCACTTCTTTCTATTAAACCAATTATGAAGGGAACTGAAAATGGAGAAATTGCATTAGTAGAAAATGTAAGAGGATCAAAGAAGGCGTTGATGAGGTTAATTGAAATCATAGGGGAGCAAGGTGTGAAGCTTGAAGATAAAATTTTGGGAATAGCTCATTGTAATTGTCTAGATAAAGCTTTAAAATTTAAAGAAGAAATTCAGCAAAGATATAGATTTAAAGACATCATAATAGTAGAAACAGCAGGCATCAGTACAGTATATGCAAACGAAGGTGGTATAATTATAGCATTTTAATAGGCTTAATTGTTATTTACATTGATAGAGAATTATTTAAGGGATATATTTAGGGTGACAGTAAGTATAAATATTAGTTTTTTAAATTGTCACCCTATTTGCTTTAAAAGCTTAAAGTATCTTCAGCAAATTTTTTTTCAAACAGCTATTTAATGATAATTTTTTTATTTTACCATTATCAAATAAAATTTTGATTATATCATTGTCTATGCTTATGACTTGTCCTTTACCAAATTTAGTATGTAGGACAGTGGCTCCTGTTTTTAAGCTAGTTTTAGTTTTACTTTCTTTAAGAGAAATCATTATATCCTGAAGTTCCTTTATAAACCTTGAGTTTTCGGTTTTTTCATTGTTTATAAAATCCATAGTAATTAAATCTAAATGAGTTTTTGCTCTAGTCATAGCTACGTAAAAAAGCCTTCTTTCTTCTTCCATAGGCTTGAAAATTCCTTGATCATAGTCTTCAATAGTAGAAGATGATGGGAATTCTCCATCCACTAAGTCGATTATATACACTTCTTCAAACTCTAATCCTTTAGCTGAATGGATGGTAGATAGATATACTGCATTTTTATCTTTATTATATTTAGATTCCTGAATGTTTTTTTCTAATGTATTAAGTTTTTCTAAAAATTCTGGGATAACTTTAGTTCCATTAGCTATGATTTTAATTTTTGACAATATAGATTTTATACTTTCAAAGGAATATCCAAGTGTTTTACAATTATCCTTAAGATAATCAATATATTCAAGTTCATTCTCTATAAATAAAATACCTTCATAAGGGCTTTTTTTCGATAATTGCTTGAATTCTCTACTAAGCTTTCTAATGTTTTCTAGCTGAAAATGCTGAAACTCTGGGAATTCAAGTAGTAAATCAAAAACTGTCTTAGAATCCTTAGAATCTAGTACAAAATTCATAGCATTTTTAGATATATATCTATTCATTTTATAATAAATTTTCTCAAATGAGGTTTTATCATTTGGATCTAATGCTACATTGAAAAAAGCTACAATATCCTTTAAAACCCAATGATTGAAAAAATTCATTTTACAATCTCTTACATAAAAAGGAATATTGTATCTTGTGAAACTTTCCACAATACCTATTAAAGATAAATTATTTCTATATAGTACAGCACTGTTATAGTAGCATTGTTTTTTTAAAAAACTGTCTATTAGATATTTATATTGCTGATATTGGTCCCTTACTTTAATTATAGTTATTGGACGGTTACTTGGATTTGAAGTAGTTAAATTTTTCTTATATCTATATACATTTTTTTTAATAAATTCATTGCAGACATATACAATGTTACTTGAAGAACGGTAGTTTTCCTCCATATAAAACATCTTTGCATCAGGATATATTTTATTGAAATTTAGAAGTTCATCTGGTACAGCTCCTCTAAAGCCATATATACTTTGGTCGTCATCTGCCACTACAAATAGATTATTATCTGGGTGGGAAATGATTTTTATAATTTCATTTTGTATTTTAGAAGTGTCTTGACCTTCATCTACCTGTATATATTTAAAATTACTTCTATATTTATTTAATATATTTGAATTAGATTTGAGTATGTCATAAGCTAATGTCAGCATATCATCAAAGTCTATATAGTTGTTTTCTTTTTTAATGCTCTCATATAAATTGTATATATTAGAAAATCCACTTATTAGGTTGTTATTTGAATTTACAAATTCAGTTACATCTAGCATCATGTTTTTTACGTAGCTTATAGTGCTTTGCAATTCTTCTAATTTATCATCATTAATAAAAGTATTATTGACTTTGCTATATATTTCTCTTAAAATAGAGGATTTATTTGTGGAAGCCTCATCGCCCTCTATTAATATATAAGGGGTTTTAGTAATTTTCCCATAGTCTTTTACAATAGAGTACGCAAAGCTGTGAATAGTTGAAAATATAGTTCTGTTGCCAATATTATGACCAAAAATAGAACTAAATCTGTTTTTCATGTCTCTTGCTGCTGCTTTACTAAAAGTTATGGATAATATATTTTCAGGTTTGATATTATGCTTGAAAATCAAGTGAGCAGTACGAGATATTAAAACAGTAGTTTTTCCTGCTCCGGGTACTGCTAAGACTATTGCAGGGCCATCTTTATGTAATACAGCTAACTTTTGCTGTTCATTCAGATTAATTTTATATTTCAACTTTAGAAAGTCAAAGAAATCATTGTTCAACTGTTATACTCCCTTCTATTACTATGACTTATTATATTTTATCATATTTAATAGTAAAATTTATAAAAAATATGGTACAATTATAGTAAAGCATTTTACTTATATGCAATAATAAAAATCCTAAGGAGGCGTACATATGCATAGTGATGGGTATGTTAAATCCTATGATGGCTTAGAACTGTATCTAGTAAAAGATGTACCTGATAGTTTAAAAGGAATTGTTGTAATAGTGCACGGATTTGCAGAGCATTTAGGAAGATATGATTATATAACTAAAAGGTTAAATGACAAAGGTTATGGAGTATATAGGTTTGATAATAGAGGCCATGGGAAGACTAAAGGAGAAAAAGGACATATTGAAAAGTTTGAAGAGTTTTTATATGACACTGATACTATTGTGGATTTAGCGAAAAAAGAGAATCCAGATGTTCCTATCTATATGCTAGGACATAGTATGGGAGGATTTATAACAGCATCCTATGGTGTTAAGTACAGGGATAAGCTCAAAGGGCAAATACTTTCTGCAGCTGCAACATCTATATCGCCTCAAGTTAAGGGAATAAAGGGGAATATATTCAAAATAATAAACAAGGTGGCACCGAAAATTAGAATTAAAAACCCTATTACAACTGCATTATGTAAAAATCCAGAAGTTGTAGAGAAGTATCTAAAGGATCCATTGAATCTAAAAGATGCTACACTAAACTTTTATGTAGAATTTTTAATAAGAGGAGTAAATTGGTTAAATGAAAATATGGATAAATATAGCTATCCTTGTTTGATATTACATGGGAGCGAGGATAAAATAGTTTTCAAAGAAGCTTCTGAAAATTTTTATGATAAGATCAGTTCGAAAGATAAAAAATTAATAATATATGATGGATTGTACCATGAAATAATGAATGAAATAACAAGAGACCAAGTTATAGATGATATATGCAATTGGCTAGAAAACAGATTATTGAACAATAACATAGGACAAAATGAAAGAAAGTAAATTAATTGTTAAATTTTATTGACAAAAAATTGCTGTTTTTTTGCCTTTTTTGTGATAAAATTTTATTAACATATACATAAGAAGTTTGGGGAGTGGTATAGAGTGAAGGATTTGATCATTTTAAGTCCTGGACAAAGATTAAAAGAAATTAGAAAAATGATGAAATTGAGGCAAGATGAAATAGCAGGAGATAGATTTTCTAAAAATTACATATCTATGTTTGAAAATAATAAAAGGTCGATAAATGCTATTAATGCTGCTTATCTGGCAAACAGAATTAATGAATATGCAAAGGCTAAAGGATTTGATATAAATATAACTGCTTCTTACTTGTTAAAAAGCGATATAGATTTAGCTAAGGATAAGTGTGAAAAATGGCTTAGAGAAGTAGAAACTAATCTTGACATCAGTGACAATGATTATTTATTAAATCTTTATAAAATTATTTATATATCAACTAAATATGGCTTAAACAACTATAGAGCGAAAGCTCTTTATCTAAAAGGATTGATGTCATTTAATTCTGAAAGATATCAGTGTGCTATGACTCAGCTTTTAGGTGCGTTAGTTTATTATGCTCGGGAAAGCGATTTCGTATATGTAAGTGATATTTATGAAAAGCTCGGAATTATACTGTATAATAAAGGTGAACTGCATCAAGCACTTGTATATTTTAATCTAGCCTATGAAATATTTATAAATACAAAAGCATATGAAAGATGCAATTTTGAAGAATTAAACTATTATCTTGCATTATGTTATTGTGATATGGGGCAATATTCCATGGCGAGGAAAATGTTAGAATTAATAGAAACTCGTAGTAATAGAATTATAGAATTATATAATAGAATAAATAGAGCATTAGTAGTATAATATATTAAAATAAAGAGAAAACAAACGCTTTCTCTTTATTTGTTAATGACTATTTCTTTTAGTTTATCCATTGCAACACTGACCAGTTCTGATGATTCTATTTGTGTTTCTGAAAGATGCTTTAATCTCTCAATTTCAGATTTTATTTTATGTATTTCAATTGATAGTTTATCCAAGAACTGGCGAATTTCTAATGCGAATTTCTCACTATTATTTGCCAGTGTCTGAACCTCCTTAGCTACTACTGAAAAACCATTTCCATACTCTCCAGCTCTTGCAGCTTCTATATTTGCGTTTAGTCCTAATATTTTAGTTTGATTGGCAATTTTATTTACATAATTGACTACTTTATCACTTTCTTCTATATATGTACTTGATGCCTCAGTTGATAATAGAAGATTATCACTTATATTATGAACTTCATCAATAGAATGGTATATTGATTGTAAGTTTTCTTGAACTAAAGCGTATGTTTGATTAATGGCTTCAATTTGTTTGTTTATTCGTTCTAATGTATTTATATTTCCCTCTACTAAAGTAGATAATAATAAAGCAGCTTGAGAATCTATTATTTTATATTTTTGCCCGAATTTTTCCATTAGAGTTTCAGAAACTTGCTTGGAACCTGTTGCTTCTATTATCATATCTACAGGTACATTAACTATGTCATCAATAGATGATGAATATTTAATATTAAGTTTTTTAGCTAATGCTATACCAGGAGCTTCTAAGTTTATGTCTACAACTATAGTTATTGCTATACCATCTATTGTGGACAAAATTTTAATGAGATTTGTTCCACCATGTCCAGCTCCTATAATTGCAATATTCATAATTCTATCCCCCTTTTGAATCTTTTCAACATAATTCGATAGTAATGAGGGAAAATCCTTCTAAATTTGTATATGTTTATTTTATAACGATATTTCATGAGTAATATTTAATGAAATGATTATAGATACTTATTAATAGATAAATCCTTTGAAATATAGAAAATAAATTGATACAACTTAATAGTTTTGTGCTAAAATTAGCTATAGATGTTGTAATTAAATATTACATAAATAGTTAAGACAATTTGATATACATCTTTAATTTGTTAAAATGAAAACATATGTATGAGGTGATATATTGTTATATATAGGAATTGTCTTTATTATATTAGGACTATATACTATTTTAGAAAATATTATTGACATAAGTACTTTGTTAAAAGAAAAATTAATAGTCAGGAAAATGGATTTTAATATAGATGAATATTTTAAACTAAAGCTATATGTGGGAGCCTTTTCCATAATAGTTGGAATTCTTTCTATTATAAACTATCTGATGTATTAAAGGGTGTAATTATGAGAAAAAAAAGAGGATATATAATTAAAGCTTTTATACTAATAATTTTTATTTCAGTTTTTGGATTATCTAATTATTGTCAGGCAGCTAGTGAAAAAACGCTGATTATTGTATTAGATGAGTTAGATTTTAATATGGCTGAAAAAATTATCAATGATAGTTCTTCACTAGGGCTTATGAGTATAAAAACAGCAGAGTTATATAAAGAAAGTAATAAGGAAAGCTTCTTCATGACTATGGCTACAGGAAGAAGAGTTAAGATAGAAAGTAATCTTTTCAAAGGAATACAGAGAACAGATACAGGTTCTATCAATGTTCTAGGGCATAATAATATTGTTAAAGAATTGAAAAGAAAGTATCCTGCCTTTTCCCAGGAAATTAATTTGCTCGGAGATAATCTTAGAGGAGGTGGAATAAGAACAGGTTTTATAGGACAAGGATACTCATCCTTACTAATAGCAGATAAGAATGGGAAAATAGATAGAGGTATAAATAGTATTGTATATGATAAGCAATGGCTTATAGAGAATACAGATGAATTGTTTAAATCTATAGATGTGTTAGTTGTTTCATATGATATAGAAAGCCAACAGGATAGAATTGAAATATTAAGAGATTATATTAATTATTATAGTTATAAAGATATATATATCTTTCCACAAAATATAAAAGGCGATATAGCTTATAAATGGAATAAGACTTTAGTTCCTTTAATATATAGTAATTATAATGAAGACACAGGAATCATAACTAGTAAAACAACTAGGAGAGAAGGATTAATAACTAGCTTAGATATAAAGGCAGACATTGAAAGTAAATATGGAGTTGCTAAAAAAGGAGATATTGGCAACAAAATAACTGTCATTGAAGATAGAGATATTGTGGAAAAGAGTAAAAATAATCTCTTAGAATTTTTAAATTTAAATATAATTAAGTATGTTTTTCATGGCTATGTAATTTTAAGTCAAATATATGTCTTTTATAGTTATATATTTATGAAGAAAAGAGACTTTCAACAGTACAGGTTCATAATGACAAGTGCCGTTATGAGTGTTTTGTTATCTCTAATTTTTGGAATCTTTAAAATTCATAGATATATGTTTTTATATTGTATTGTTATAATAACTGCTTCTTTGCTAATATCTAAAGCTTTGCATAATAAAAAAATAAATTCAATTTATTTGATATGTATAATTACCAATATATTGATTCTAATAGGAGTCTTTTTTGACCTGAATATAGTCTATGATTCTTTTATAGGCTATAACAATATAGTTGCTGCAGGAAGATTTTATGGTCTTAATAATGATATAATGGGAGTTTTAATAGCTACATCTATAATAACGTATTACAAGCTAAAGGAAATAATAGAAAAATATTTACCAAGTTATTTTGCACTATTATATATTCCATTAGTTATATTGGCTTTATCAGGAAGGTATGGTGCTAATCTTGGCGGTTATATAACATCTATTGTGCTTTTTTTAATACTTATATATAGGGGTTTCTTTGGACCTAATAAAGACAAAAAAGGTCTAATACTTTTAATGGGAATAGGAATAGCGATTTTTGGATTAAATCTTTTTATAGATATTAATAGTGCTAGTACGAGTCATGCGGGTAACCTTGTGGAAAGAATTAAGATTTTTGGCATCAATGAGCTTATATATATGATAAGCGTTAAACTAAAGCAGCTAGCAATTATGTCTATACTTCCGCCTTGGAGTATAATTATTGTATTTCAGATATTTTTTTTAAGAAGGCTTTATTTAACTGAGAAAAAGTTCATTAAATATGATGTCAAAACTCATATTGAATCCTTTGAAAAATATTGTATAATGTTTATAGTATCAATTGTTGCTTTTATTATAAATGATACTGGTGTAGTGGCATTTACTTATATAAATACTTATTTAATTGCATTTATATTATGTGATTACAAATTAGAAACATTGCTGGATGGTGATGAGTGAATTGTTGCTTGATTTAATTGATGAAAACTCGATTGAATTGGATGTAAGGGCAAAAAATTGGGAAGAGGCTGTCAGAAAAGGAGGAGAACTCCTTATAAGAAATGGCTCAGTAGAAAATAGATATATAGATGCCATGGTAAATATGGTTAGGGAATTAGGACCTTATATAGTAATAGCCAAAGGAATAGCCTTCCCACATGCGAGACCTGAAGACGGGGTATTCAGATCGGGTATGAGTCTTATTACTTTACATGAAGCCATTGAGTTTGGTGACGAAGAAAATGATCCTATTAAGCTAGTAATATCCTTTTGTTCCACAGATTCTGAAGGACATTTAAAGGCATTATCAGAGTTAGTAGATTTTTTAAGGGATGAAACAGCTATAGAAAAAGTAATAAATGCTAAATGTAAAGAAGAAGTTGTGAAAATAATGAGAAAAATTATTTAACAGGATAATATTAAATATTATCCTGTTTTTTTATTCTAAGAATGTTAGGGTGTAAAATATATACTCTAATATTTAATTAATTTTCCATAATAAATGCATTTCAGATAGGCCTACTAAGATATCAAATTGCTCCAATAGTGAAATTAACATTCCCCACTCAACTTGGATTATGCTTAAAATCCTTATAGGTAAGCTATAAACCCAAATAAGAATAATGTATCTATCTACGATATGTTATTACAATTCCTAATAGGTGAACTATAAATTTAAAGAAAGTAGTAAATAATGGTTAAAATGTGTAAGATTTTAATTCTTTATATAAGTAATCTATAAGCACAAGCTGGTGATTACATGGCGCTCTACGCTAACTCCTTATAGGTAATCTATAAACTGAATCAGAAGAAAAATATTTCTATATATACCTTATGACGTTTCAATTCCTCATAGGTAATCTATAAACGTCAAGGCTATTTTATGAAGGTGAGGCACAATATCAAAGTTTCAATTCCTCATAGGTAATCTATAAACAAGAACAGAAGAAATTAGCAAACAAATTGAATTGTAGTTTCAATTCCTCATAGGTAATCTATAAACAGGTCGTATGAGGGGAAAGATGGAACCAAGAGATATAGTTTCAATTCCTCATAGGTAATCTATAAACTAGAATTCAATAAAAAAATATATATAAGACGAGTAAGTTTCAATTCCTCATAGGTAATCTATAAACTTGAAATTGGAGAAACGTTTTGGAAAATAGAAAAAGGTTTCAATTCCTCATAGGTAATCTATAAACGGGTATATCAAAAAATTGAGGAGGGTGAGTATGAGGTTTCAATTCCTCATAGGTAATCTATAAACATTTTATTATCTGACGAATGACAGCGAAGAGTACATCAGTTTCAATTCCTCATAGGTAATCTATAAACTGAACTACTTAGTAACTGGATTATAGTACATTCAAGTTTCAATTCCTCATAGGTAATCTATAAACACTTCCACCATCCCCAGCATGCCAACCATTTTCATTGTTTCAATTCCTCATAGGTAATCTATAAACTTAGAGTCGCCTTCATAGTTTGAAAAAATCCCGTTGTGTTTCAATTCCTCATAGGTAATCTATAAACTCTGTTTGTTCTTGGGCTACCGGTATATTAAGCTTCAGTTTCAATTCCTCATAGGTAATCTATAAACGACGGCTGCTCAGTATATATTATAAACTATCTCCCCTGTTTCAATTCCTCATAGGTAATCTATAAACATGTATTAAGTGGTAAAATAATAGCCTGCATAAAACAGTTTCAATTCCTCATAGGTAATCTATAAACCAAGAGAGATAAGAAGTATGCAGACTTTTATAGGTCGTTTCAATTCCTCATAGGTAATCTATAAACCTTGTCCCAGTCGTTACATTCTGTTATGTCTTTTTTGGTTTCAATTCCTCATAGGTAATCTATAAACAATACACCTTCAACGATATAAATGGAGAAATTGAAAGTTTCAATTCCTCATAGGTAATCTATAAACAATAATATTATCTCAACGTCTATATAACCTATATATAGTTTCAATTCCTCATAGGTAATCTATAAACTTGTGTGGTGGCGGAATAGGTAGACGCCTTGCCGGGTTTCAATTCCTCATAGGTAATCTATAAACGACAAGTTGAAAAAGGAGGGAATTACAGATACAACCTGTTTCAATTCCTCATAGGTAATCTATAAACAAAGAGGTGATCGAAAAATGAGATTACAAAATAAAATGTTTCAATTCCTCATAGGTAATCTATAAACCGACAATTGGGGCGGTGATTTTGCCGATGATGAACGTTTCAATTCCTCATAGGTAATCTATAAACTCTAGCTTGGCTATATTGAATTTTGCTATATCCTCGTTTCAATTCCTCATAGGTAATCTATAAACGTTCTACTAACCTGTCAAACTTATCAGCCTTTTTAGCGTTTCAATTCCTCATAGGTAATCTATAAACGACAAGTTAAGAAGGGAAGGGCTGACCGATACCCAAAGTTTCAATTCCTCATAGGTAATCTATAAACTAAAAAAACTAGGAGGAATGAGAAGATGAAAGAAACGTTTCAATTCCTCATAGGTAATCTATAAACAAAAAAGCTAAAGGAGCAGTAGCAGGATTTGATGAAAGTTTCAATTCCTCATAGGTAATCTATAAACGAGTAATGCTTTATCGTTAGTCTTTAACAAATCTTGTTTCAATTCCTCATAGGTAATCTATAAACGAGCTTAAGGATTTGACTTACAAGAAAGATGCAAAAGGGTTTCAATTCCTCATAGGTAATCTATAAACTGGATTTATTCATTTTGATTTATATAGATTTATATGTTTCAATTCCTCATAGGTAATCTATAAACTCCAAGCAAAATTTCTAAGGTTGCTCGTAATGAAAGTTTCAATTCCTCATAGGTAATCTATAAACAAGTTTTTATTCTAATTTGTTAATTTATGGATTTTTTGTTTCAATTCCTCATAGGTAATCTATAAACTATTTGCTAGATGTAGAAAATTTAGCAACAACAGAAGTTTCAATTCCTCATAGGTAATCTATAAACAAGAAGTTCATTTATCTGAATCACAAATCATTAAAAGTTTCAATTCCTCATAGGTAATCTATAAACCACAAATGGTAGTGTCATATTTAAGCCTTAAATCAGGTTTCAATTCCTCATAGGTAATCTATAAACATAAAACCAGTGTTTAACACTGTTTGAGAGTTGCAGGTTTCAATTCCTCATAGGTAATCTATAAACTCATAGCTGCCATCATTATTCCTGGATGTTAAATCAAGTTTCAATTCCTCATAGGTAATCTATAAACTTCTAAAGGGGAAGCATCTGCATTTAATCTCTTATGTTTCAATTCCTCATAGGTAATCTATAAACGTTTTAAGCGGTTCCTTGAAGTATGCAGTGCATCCATGGTTTCAATTCCTCATAGGTAATCTATAAACCAGCCATATTTCACAACCCCTTTCTTATTGAACTAGTTTCAATTCCTCATAGGTAATCTATAAACAGAAAACTTTTGTTGATGGTGGTTCAAAAGATGGATGTTTCAATTCCTCATAGGTAATCTATAAGCGCTTATACTCTACACTATCAATACATCTTCTCAACACCCGTTTCAATTCCTCATAGGTAATCTATAAGCGTGAATGAAGATGATATATATTAATAACCCTTATGAGTTTCAATTCCTCATAGGTAATCTATAAGCGCGGTATCCATTTCAGTGTTGGAGCCGCCGGATCATGGCGTTTCAATTCCTCATAGGTAATCTATAAGCGAATACGGCATTTCAATTTGGATACACAAGGTAAGGACGCGTTTCAATTCCTCATAGGTAATCTATAAGCAGCTCGCTTATCTCGTATATTTGACCATTCACTTCAACGTTTCAATTCCTCATAGGTAATCTATAAGCTCTCTGAAAGCTTATGCTCTTTGACGTTTAGGCGAGTTTCAATTCCTCATAGGTAATCTATAAGCTTGTTTCAAGGGTATCATCAGCGAATGGAGAAATTTGTTTCAATTCCTCATAGGTAATCTATAAGCTCTATTGCTTGTTCTGCTGTACTTACCCTTATATAGTTTCAATTCCTCATAGGTAATCTATAAGCAAAAGGCACTGGAATTGCAGGAGAGACTGCAAAATTGTTTCAATTCCTCATAGGTAATCTATAAGCGATCTTCATCCTGCCTAATGGTTACGTCATAGCCAGTTTCAATTCCTCATAGGTAATCTATAAGCGATAATAAAATACTTCTTCCCAGCAATCATATTCAGTTTCAATTCCTCATAGGTAATCTATAAGCGTGTATCTGTAATTCCCTCCTTTTTCAGCTTTTCTCGTTTCAATTCCTCATAGGTAATCTATAAGCTATAAATTATAATTTATCTTAACCTGGTTCAATAGCGTTTCAATTCCTCATAGGTAATCTATAAGCTTTAATTATTTAGTTATGCAATTATGCAGTTATGTATGTTTCAATTCCTCATAGGTAATCTATAAGCAAACTAGCACCGCTTGCAGGAATGGCAGGTTATTGGGTTTCAATTCCTCATAGGTAATCTATAAGCTTGGTCGTATAATCACTCTGTCATAGATGTAATATTTGTTTCAATTCCTCATAGGTAATCTATAAGCCAGTAGTGTATTTCCATATACCGGGATGGTCAGGAAAAGTTTCAATTCCTCATAGGTAATCTATAAGCGTTAAAATGACTACTATTAATAGAAAGGGGAAAAAGAGTTTCAATTCCTCATAGGTAATCTATAAGCCTATAGTTCTAATTTGTTCTACTAACGCTACGCTGTTTCAATTCCTCATAGGTAATCTATAAGCACAAGGTGATACCTAAGAAGGTACTAGAACTGCAAGGTTTCAATTCCTCATAGGTAATCTATAAGCAAGCCACCTCAGAAGGAAATTGTATTCACCCTTTGTGTTTCAATTCCTCATAGGTAATCTATAAGCTATTCACAGCTTTAATGCTTTACTGTGTTAAAGTGAGTTTCAATTCCTCATAGGTAATCTATAAGCGATATAACCAAAGAAAACTCCTTGGCCATCTACTTGTTTCAATTCCTCATAGGTAATCTATAAGCGTTGCAGGACTAATCTTTCTTTCTTCTCCTGATTCCTCGTTTCAATTCCTCATAGGTAATCTATAAGCCCATTCATATGTTGCAAATGCTATATTTTATATTTTCTATATTTATAGAAAAAATCCTCTTTTATCCAAATAATTTTTTACAAATGTGAATTTTTCAATAATAGTATTCATTAAAAAAAGTCGTCGATCCCCCGTAGTTTTTGCACTATTGGAGGTCGACGACAAAATTATTCCACTTTAGCAGATTGTTGAAATCTTCGATTTCGTACAAATTGTTTATATGGCAGCTTAAAAAAGCTACTTATATTTATTTTGCTAATATTAAATCATAAATCTTTCATACGACTTGGCATTGTTTTAATCATATATTATATATTAACATAAATCTAATTTTTTATGTAGCAAAATGGATATAGTTACGTAAAATGATAATGCAAAGAGGCTGATATAAGGAGGTCAAGCTATGAACGATATGTATAGTTATTTAAGAGATTCAAATATGTATAGCATGTATCCTGAAATGTACCATAGATTATATCCTAAAATTCATGATTGCATATCAAGGCATGTCAGAGAAAAGGGAGATAACTGGGAGCCTTCACGGAGAGAATTAGAGGATATGATAGATGAAGTATATGGGAAAATGATAAGAGAATGTCCTGAAATAGATCAAGATTTGGATGAAAGAAAATACGGTATGGCAAGTAATGTTGATGTAATGCAGAGACCATTCTATGGTAGAAGAAGATTGTTTAGAGATTTAATAGGAATTATAATATTAGGAAGCTTATTAGATAGAAGAAGACGCAGACCATTTTACGGATATTCAGGATGGTATTATTAAAATCAAATACAGAGATAAGAGGATGGAATCTCCATCCTTTTATAGTTTTTTGCTTTATTTAAGATAGTTTACTTATGAATCTTAAAGCTTGTAGTAAGTTGACAGCAGAAATTAAATATCTTATAATATTTAGAGTATCAAAAATATCGCATAACGATATAAATAGGAGGTAAAGTGTGGATTTATCAGAAAAAACTGAAGAGATTGTAAATAGTATCAAGTTAATAAACCAAATAATACATAAAAAGAGACATGAAATAGCTCAGGAAAACAACTTGACTCTAGACCAATTTCATACTTTGATTTATTTGAAAAAATCAGAAAGACCACCAACTATAGGAGAAATGGCTGCAGAAACTAACAAAGCACAAAATACAATATCGGAGAGAATATCAAGACTTGAAGAAAAGGGGTTAGTAGAAAGGATTAAAGACGAAAAGGACAGGAGGGTGAGTAGGGTAGTATTATCAAGCTTAGGTGCTGAACTTATAAATTCCATCAATTATCAAGCAAGTAATGAGCTCATTAGTGGAGCTTTAGCTAACATTGAGGAAGAAATTGTAGATAATATGCTATATGGCTTAAAGGAGTTAACTAAATATTTAGAGGATAAATAAAGGGGGAAGTCAAATGATAAAAAGGTTTATTTCCTATTATAAACCTCACTGGAAACTGTTTTTGCTAGATATGGTTTGTGCATTTTTAATATCAGCATTAGATTTAGTATTTCCTATAGCAACTAGAAATGTTATAAACGAAGTTATACCAGCAGGAGATATGAGGACTCTTTTCATAATAACAGTTGTATTAGTGGTATTGTATATAGTTAGGTATATTGCCAACTATATAGTAGATTATTATGGACATGTTGTAGGAACGAGAATGGAGTTTGATATGAGAAAAGACATATTTACTCATATTCAATCTCTGTCTTTTAGCTATTTTGATAATACAAAGACTGGGCATATAATGTCAAGAATAGTAAATGACTTAAGAGAAATAACAGAATTAGCTCATCATGGTCCTGAAGACCTTTTTATTTCTTTTGTCATGCTCATAGGGTCATTTATTATACTTATTAGAATAGAGTGGAGGCTCACACTAATAATATTTGCTTTTGTACCAATAATGATTTGGTTTGCAATTTCTAAAAGAACTAAGCTTGAAAATGCTTTTAAAGCTCAAAGAGTTAAAATAGCTAAGATTAATGCACAGCTTGAGAATAGTATAGCGGGTATAAGGGTAGCTAAGTCTTTCACAAATGAAGAGTATGAAATACAGAAATTTGATGTAGGAAATAGTGAATTTAAAGAGTCCAGAGAAGTTTCCTTTAAAACTATGGCAGAGTTTACAGCAGGAATTCAATTTTTCTCAAATATTTTAAATCTAATAGTAATTAGCTTAGGCGGATATTTTACTTATATAGGACTTATTAGCTTAGGAGACTTGTTTGCATTTTTGTTGTATGTAACATTCTTTCTTCAGCCAATTAGAAGGCTTGCACAATTCATCCAGCAATATCAAGAAGGTATGACAGGTTTTGCCCGATTTGTAGAAGTTATGAATATAGAGCCTGATATTGTAGATAGTGAAAATGCAGTTGAACTAGAGAATGTGAAAGGAAATATAGAGCTTAGAAATGTTACATTCAGTTATCAAGACAATACTAAAACTGTGCTATCAGGATTAAATTATACTATTAAAGCAGGTAAAACTTTAGCACTAGTAGGCCCTTCAGGTGGAGGAAAGACTACTTTATGTCATCTGATACCAAGATTTTATGAACTAGATGATGGGGATATACTTATAGACGGTATTAGCATAAAGGATATAAAACTGAAGTCCTTGAGAAAAAATATCGGACTAGTACAGCAGGATGTATTCTTATTTACTGGTACTATTAAAGAAAACATTCTATATGGAAATCTTGATGCTACAGATGAAGAAGTAATAGAGGCAGCTAAGAAAGCCAATATACATGATTTCATAATGTCTTTACCTGATGGATATGATACTTATATTGGAGAAAAAGGAGTTAAACTTTCAGGTGGACAAAAACAAAGAATATCCATAGCAAGAGTATTCTTAAAGAATCCTCCAATTTTAATACTTGATGAGGCTACTTCTGCATTAGATAACGAGACAGAAATAGCTATTCAGGAGTCATTAGAAAAGCTTTCAGAAGGCAGAACTACATTAGTAATAGCTCATAGACTTTCAACTATAAGAAATGCAGATGAAATAGTTGTGCTAACCGATAAAGGAATAGTTGAAAAGGGAAAACATGAAGAATTGCTAGCGAGAAATGGTATTTATGCTAGACTTTACAAAGCCCAGTTTAGAGGATATATACCTGATGGGGCAGCTTAAAATGTAGAATAAAAATATCGGATAATAGGCATAATTTATAAGCTTATATCCGATATTTTTTATATAAAAAATACATATATTTATATGCTCAACCATATTGATTACAGTTGTCACGAATTGTAAAATAATATTCAATAAAATTCCTTCTTCATAAGAGTTTGGGATTTATTGTTGATATTTTAGCAGATAGGTATTGATAAAGTATTCTCTGTTTTTATTATAAATGAAAATACAGTATTTCATTATATTTTGTAAAATTACAGATAAATGATAAAACTATTTTGAATAAAAAATATTTTACAATGAGTCTAAAAATATTTATAATAGTAATACACTAAAAAAAGAAAAGGAAGATATCAATGAAAAATTTAAAGAGACTTCTTATTTTTGGAGATAGGAGAATTTTTCATATATGTAATACTAAACTAAGCTGTAGGACTTTAGACTTTATAATGCCTCGAATAACTGACTTAGGAAGCTTAATTTTTTCAGGACTTTTTCCTTTAGTGTTGATAGTATTAAATATTGGAAGAACTAGGAATTTGGGAATAGAAATGTTAGCCTCACTGTCATTTAGTCAAGTCTTTGTACAGCTGCTGAAAAGAACACTTACAAGAGAAAGACCATATAAGATATTAGAGAATATAAGAACTTTTGATATAACATTGAAAGACTATTCATTTCCTTCAGGACATACAACAGCTAGTTTTTCTATGGCTACAATATTAAGCTATTATTTACCTCAATTCTTGATCTTATTTATTGCAATTGCTTTATTAGTTGGTATTTCAAGAATATATTTAGCTGTTCATTATCCTTCTGATGTAATAGTAGGAATAGTTTTAGGAATTCTGTCATCTGTCATTACACATTCATATTTTGTAAACTATATATTTAAGCCTATCTAAGAGCATTGACAAGTCAATGCTCTTTTTTGTCCTTTTTTGTAACAAATAATGGTAAAGAATTTTCAGAAAATTTGTTGACAGGACATGTACGTACATGTTATCCTGAAATTACAAAACTTGTACGTACAAGTAGCCGAATAAAGGGAGGTATATAAATGATTAAATTTTCCAACGATGCAGCGCAATTATTGGAGCACATAGGTGGAAAAGAGAATATTGCAGCAGTAACACACTGTGCAACACGTCTCAGATTTGTACTCAAGGATCCAAAAAAAGCAGACATTAAAAAAATTGAAGAAATAGACTCAGTGAAAGGAACCTTTACTCAAGCAGGACAATTTCAAGTTATTATAGGAAATGAGGTAGCGACTTTTTACAATGAATTTACTAGAATATCGGGAATAGAGGGTGTAAGTAAAGACATAGCAAAAGCAGAAGCGAGAAAGAATATGAACTTATTGCAGGTTTTTATATCTCATCTAGCTGAAATTTTTGCTCCATTAATACCTGCTATAGTAGTTGGAGGTCTTATATTAGGTTTTAGAAATGTAATAGGTGACATCAAACTATTGGAAAACGGTACCAAGGCGTTAACAGAGGTATCTCAATTTTGGGCAGGAGTTCATCATTTTCTATGGCTAATTGGAGAAGCAATTTTCCACTTCTTGCCGGTAGGTATTACTTGGTCTATTGCCAGAAAAATGGGTGCTACTCCGATCTTAGGTATTGTGTTAGGTATTACTTTAGTATCTCCACAGTTATTAAATGCTTATGGAGTTGCAGGCGGAGCAGAGGCACCAGTGTGGGATTTTGGATTTGCTCAGATTAAAATGATTGGTTATCAGGCACAGGTTATACCAGCAATGCTAGCAGGATTTTTACTATCTACTTTAGAGCTTAAGCTTCGAAAAATAGTTCCAAGTTACATTTCTATGATAGTTGTTCCTTTCTTTGCACTAGTTCCAACAGTATTGATTGCACACACAATATTAGGTCCTATAGGCTGGGCAATTGGTTCATTCATATCTGATGTAGTATATGCAGGACTGACTTCAGTGGTAGGCTGGTTATTCGCAGCAGTATTTGGATTTGCTTATGCACCACTTGTAATTACAGGACTTCATCATATGACTAATGCAATAGACTTACAGCTAATGAGCGAATTTGGAGGAACTAATCTATGGCCAATGATAGCATTGTCTAATATAGCTCAAGGTTCAGCAGTACTAGCTATTATTTATCTGAATAGAAAGAATGAAGAAGAGAAGCAAATATCCATTCCTGCAGCCATTTCATGTTACTTAGGAGTAACTGAACCTGCAATGTTCGGAATTAACTTAAAATATGTCTATCCATTTTTAGCAGCAATGATTGGTTCTGCAGCTGCAGCTATTTTCTCAGTAGGTACTGGAGTTATGGCTAACTCAATTGGAGTTGGAGGACTACCAGGTATTCTATCTATTCAACCACAGCATATGTTAAAGTTTGCAGTAGCTATGATAATTGCTATAGTAGTGCCATTTGTATTAACTATTATACTATCAAAAACTAAGATGGGACTTAAGAAGGCATAGAATTCAGAGAAAAGGGGACTGTGAATAAATTGTAAACTGTCCCCTTTACTACTTATACATCTAATCATTAACTAGAAGGAGACGGCTTATGAAAGATTTTAAGAAAAGTGTAATATATGAAATATATTTAAAGTCATTTAAAGACGCAGATGGAGATGGTATAGGGGACTTAAGAGGAATAATAGAGAAGCTGGACTATTTAAAGACACTAGGAGTGGATTATATATGGATAACTCCAATATACGTATCTCCTCAAAGAGATAATGGATATGATATTTCCGACTATTACAGTATAGACCCTAGATTTGGAACTATGGCTGATTTTGAAGAACTAGTTGCTGAAGCTAATAAACGTGGAATTGATATTATGTTGGATATGGTATTTAACCACACTTCTACCGAGCATAAATGGTTTAAGGAAGCATTGAAAGGCAATAAAAAGTATAAAGATTATTATATTTTTAAACCTCCTAGGAATGGAAAGGAACCAACTAACTGGAAGTCAAAGTTTGGAGGTTCAGCTTGGGAATATGTAAAAGAGTTTGATGAATATTATCTACACCTATTTGATGTAACACAGGCTGATTTAAACTGGGACAATGAAGATGTAAGAAGTGAAATATACAACATATTAAATTTTTGGATTGAAAAAGGAGTTAGAGGCTTTAGATTTGACGTAATAAATTTAATATCAAAACCAAGTAAGTTTGAAGATGATTTTGATGGAGATGGGCGTAGATTCTATACAGATGGTCCTAATATCCATAAGTATTTAAAAGAACTGAATAAAGAAACTTTTGGAAAGTATGATGATATAGTAACAGTTGGAGAAATGTCCTCTACATCCCTTGATAACTGTATTAAGTATTCAAATCCAGATGAAAAAGAGCTTTCTATGGTATTTAATTTTCATCATCTAAAGGTAGACTATAAAAATGGAGATAAATGGACTTTAATGGACTTTGATTTTATAAAATTAAAGGAGATTTTTCAGTCTTGGCAAATGGGAATGCAGGCTGGTGATGGGTGGAATGCACTATTCTGGTGTAATCACGATCAGCCCCGTGTTGTATCTCGTTTTGGAGATGATAAAATCTATCATCAAGAGTCAGCCAAAATGTTGGCTACAGCTCTACACATGATGAGAGGAACACCATATATTTATCAAGGTGAGGAAATAGGTATGACTGATCCGAACTTTGACAGTATATCAGATTATCGGGATGTAGAAACTCTAAATATTTATAAGATAAAAAAAGAAGAAGGATTAGATGAAAAAACTGTTTTAGATATTATTAAAAAGAAATCAAGAGATAATGCTAGAACACCTATGCATTGGAGTGCAGGAGAAAAAGCTGGATTTACCACAGGAAATCCTTGGATTAACCTTGCACAAAACTATGTTGATATAAATGTTGAAAGTGCACTAAAGGATGACAATTCGATATTCTGGCACTATAAAAAGTTAATTGAACTTAGGAAAAAGCATGATATTATTGCATATGGAGATATTGAGTTTATATTAATGGAACATGAAGATATTTTTGCATATATAAGAACTTATGGAAATGAAAAATTACTGATAGTGAATAATTTTTATGGAAAGGAAACAGTATTTGAACTGCCTTTAAATGTAGATTTTGAAAATTACACTAGCAGTATAATGATTTCAAATTATAAAGATTCGCCTGCTGAGTTTAGAAAAATCAATTTAAGGCCCTATGAGTCAATTGTGTATCACCTTGTTAAGAAGTGCTGAAAATGTTAAAATGATTATGGTGATATGCTATGAATGTTAAGTATTTAAGTATATACAACGAGATAGTAACTGAAATTGAAAAAGGGAGACTAGCTCCTAAGTCAAAACTTCCATCTGAAAGTGAGCTTATGAAGAGGTATGATGTATCGAGAGATACTATAAGGAAGACCCTTGATTTATTGGCTAAAAACGGCTATATTCAAAAAATCAAAGGGAAAGGCTCTATAGTACTTGATATCAATAAGTTTGACTTTCCAGTATCAGGGCTAGTCAGCTTTAAGGAACTGGCTCAGAAAATGGGAAAAAGATCTGAGACAATTCTTGTTACACTCCAATCAATTAAACCAGATGAAATGCTTTCAGAACAGCTGCATGTATCTAGAAATGATGAAGTATGGAAAATAATAAGAGTAAGAAAAATTGAAAATGAAAGAATAATTCTTGATAAGGATTTTATAAATAAAAAGATAGTTCCAAAGTTAACTGAGGAAATATGTAAGGATTCAATATATGAATATATAGAGAATATACTAGGGTTGCAAATCAGCTTTGCCAAAAAAGAAATTACAGTAGAAAAAGCCAGTGAAGAGGACAAGGAACTATTGGATTTAGATAATTGTGATATGATTGTGGTAGTCAAGAGCTATGTATATTTAAGTGATGCAACTCTTTTTCAATATACAGAATCAAGACACAGAACAGATAAATTTAGATTTGTTGATTTTGCAAGAAGAGGTTATAGGACTGTATATTAGAAACTCCTTAAGATGTTGATTTTACAACATCTTAAGGAGTTTTTTTTCGTAGTAAATAAAAAATATCTAAAAGCTATTTTTAATGATATCTTTTCGTATTGACATCTTTATAATCAGGTAGTATACTATAATCAAATGAACATATGAACATTTATTCATACGTTTCATATAATAGTTATAGGTACATAAGGAAATAAAGGGGGACAGATTCTATGAGAAAGGATATTGTATTAGAAGGATTAAATTGCGCAAACTGCGCTTCTAAGATAGAGCAAAGAGTAAATAACATGGAAGAGATAGAAAGCGTAAGCTTTAGCTTTGCAACTAAGGTAATGACAATAGAATATAATGAGAACAGAGGATTTGATTCCATTTTAGCTAAAATTAAAAAGATAGTAAATTCGTTAGAACCTGATGTTGTTGTAAAGGTTGAAGATGAACTTTATGAAACACATGAACAACATCATGGTGAATGTGAATGCTGTTCAGGACATGATCATTCTCAAGGACATAGTCATAGTCATAGTCATGGAGAAGAGGAGCTTGGATTAGTGAATAAGAAAACTGTAAAGCTTGGGATAGGTTTAGTTTTATTTCTCGGAAGCTTTATACTAGATAAGGATATAAACATTCAGCTACCATTATATATAATAAGCTACCTTCTAATAGGTGGAGATGTACTTCTTAGAGCAGGTAGAAACATAACGAGAGGTCAAGTGTTTGATGAAAACTTTCTGATGGCTCTTGCAACAGTTGGTGCATTTGCAGTTAAAGAATATCCAGAGGCAGTATCAGTTATGTTGTTTTATCAAATAGGTGAAATGTTTCAGGACCTTGCAGTTGAGCGTTCTAGAAAATCTATTAAATCACTTCTGAACATTAGGCCAGACCATGCTAATCTAAAAACTGAAGAGGGTTTGATAGTTGTAAAGCCAGAGACAGTTAATGTAGGTGATTATATAGTAGTTAAACCTGGAGAGAGGGTAGCATTAGATGGAATTGTAGTTGAAGGAGAATCTATGGTTGATACTTCTGCACTTACAGGAGAATCAGTACCTAAAAAGGTAAAACCGGGTGATAATATATTAAGTGGATTTGTTAATAATAGTGGATTGCTAACTGTAGAGGTAAAGAAAAAATTTAGTGATTCTACAGTATCAAGAATACTGGACTTAGTTCAAAATGCCAGCAGCAAGAAGGCACCAACAGAAAACTTCATCACAAAGTTCGCAAGATATTACACACCAGTTGTAGTTATTGGAGCAGCATTAGTAGCTATTATCCCACCTATAATTACTGGAGATGCATTTTCAGAATGGTTATACAGAGCTCTGATATTTTTAGTAATATCTTGTCCATGTGCATTAGTCATATCAATTCCACTAGGATTTTTTGGCGGAATAGGTGGTGCATCTAAGGCTGGAATATTAGTTAAAGGTGGAAATTATCTAGAGGCATTAAATGAGGTAGATACAGTTGTATTTGACAAAACTGGAACACTTACTAAGGGAATATTTAAGGTTACAGAAATAAAAGTAGAGAATGACTTTACTAAAGAAGAAGTTCTAAGAGCAGCAGCACTTGCAGAGACTCATTCAAATCATCCAATTGCAAAATCAATCATTGAAGAATTCAACAGCGAAATTGATGAAAGTTTAATAGAAAGCTATGAGGAAATATCAGGACATGGCATAAAAGCAAAAGTAGATGGTAGAGTTGTTCTAGTAGGAAATTTAAAGTTACTACAAAGAGAAGGTATAACAGCTAAAAAAGTTGAAAGTACAGGAACTGTTGTTTATATATCCATAGATGGAAAATTTGCAGGAACAATAATCATTTCTGATATGCTAAAAGAAGATTCAGTAAAGGCCATAGAATTCTTAAGGAATCAGGGAGTTAAAAAGCTTATAATGTTGACAGGAGATTTAGATAATGTGGCAAAACAAGTAGCAAATGAGCTTAACCTTGATGAATATTATGCAGAGCTGTTACCTGAAGATAAAGTAAATGTGCTAGAGAGAATAAGCAACGAAAAAGACAATAAAGGCAAGCTAGTATTTGTAGGAGACGGTATCAATGACGCACCAGTCCTAGCAAGAGCAGATATAGGTGTTGCTATGGGAGGGTTAGGTTCTGATGCAGCTATAGAAGCAGCAGATGTTGTACTGATGACAGATGAGCCTTCAAAGCTTTCACAGGCTATATCCATAGCGAAGAATACAAAAAAGATAGTAATTCAAAATATTGTCTTAGCTCTAGGAGTTAAAGGCATAGTATTAGCATTAGGGGCCTTTGGAGTAGCTACAATGTGGGAGGCTGTATTTGCAGATGTAGGAGTTGCATTACTTGCAGTGCTTAATTCAATGAGAGTATTGAAAGTTAAATAAGTCATAAGAAAAACAGTTCAAACATCTAAATTATCAAGACTTAAATAAAAAATATTAAAAAAACAGAAGAAGGTACATATTATACAGGTATGGTATGTACCTTCTTTATTATTTTTGTTTGCTATTTTTATTTCGCATGATATATTAAATTTTTATGAAATCCATATAAAATTGCATCTTTTCAAAATGATATAGCTTTAGAAAGGAGATGGCAGTATCTATAGAGCCAAGAAGGCAAACATGTTATAAGGATTAAAAATATAGTAGTTGTAGATGAAGATATGGAGACGGAGTTTAATAAATTTTTGAAATTTGATATTCTATCCTGTATATCTATAGATATAAAGTTGTTTACAGATGATGAAAAGCAATAGTTAAATGCTTATCATAAGGATGTTTATAATAAACTATCATCATAATTTATATGAAAAAAGAAACATCGGTTATAAGAGAAGACTAGAGAAATATAGAAGATTTGTAGGATCACACATATTAGATATGTCTAAAATGTGAGGCCTAATTCTATTTATTTAAAGTTGTTATTAATTGTTCGTTCCTAACTTCTAAAAGATAATTTTTTATGACAAAATCTCTTCCACCATGTTTATCGTACCATTCTTTAACTCTAGCGACATGTTCTTTATCATTTCTCACCTTAGTTTCAATTTCTTTATATTTTTCATAACTATCATATTCCCAAATAGCGAATATTTCAGTGGTAGTTTCATCATTTGGAAGCATCCATCTTCCTATCAGCCTTGCACCATATTTTAATTGAGATAGGTAAATTATTTTCATTGAAATGAGCATTGAAAATTTCCACAAATTCATTCTTTACAATGTAGAACTTCCTTCTATAAAACAACTTTTTCCATCCTCCTTTATTAGTAATCAATTAATATTTTCAATAAAATTTCCAAATTTCCTTTTTATTAGTTGAGTTGTTTTTTATCCAACATAATTATTTAATTTAAATAAATAATTAGCCTTTGAATTAGGTTAACTATTCTATCAATTTTAATCTCAATTTGACAAAGAATTATTTAAGACAGTACCAGCGTTTTTTGTTTTTAACTTATTTAATAAAAAGATGAGAAATAAAGCAAGAGTGCTGGGATATAGAATGATGTAATGCACATAAGGATAAGCCACCAGAAAAACAATTGGATTGCTGGTGGCTTACAATCTTTCTTATGTGTAATTTTTCGAGTAAATTAATTAAAGAACTCTTTTATCTTTCTTGGTCCAGCTAAAATATCTCTTCTAATGAACAAGCTGCCATCATCTTTTACCTTTGTGCACCACTTTATAAGCATAATATTTCCATCTATAATTTCTATTCCTGTTATACAATTAGGATGAACGCAGCTTCCGCTATTGAAGTATGCAGGCTCATTTGCTCTGGGATACATAGGCCTATGATTATGTCCTGTAACTAGCAAATGTTTTTCCTTTGCTACCCAATTGCTAAGTCTCATTGCAACTAAATCTTTTTTTCTATGATTTTTAGCTGTTCTTGTAGGGTCGTTTGCACCAAATAATTCTAAAGGCTTCCACAGATATCTAATTAAAAATCTGGATAATCTCCATAAATCAGAATTTAAAAAGTCTACTTGATGGCCATGAGTTAAAAGTATTTTATTATCTGTGTCTTTATATTTAAGCACTAAGCCTTCATAAATTTCTATATTAGGAAACAATCGAATGTACTTATTCTCAAGCTCATCAAAATATTTATATAAGTTGTTCTTTACGAATTTCTCATTTCTCTTAACTATATCGTGATTTCCATAAATGAAATATAACCTACCTTCTTTATAAAAGTTTGATAAAAGTTTAAATATATCTATATGTGCTTCAACAATTCTTTTAAAGCATCTATTTCCCCAAAGTTCATCTCCATCTCCTAGTTCTATATAGGTGTACCCCATTTTATAATAATAGTTTAAAGCAGCAGAATAGATGTTTTCATTTTTTAAGAAATCATCTGCCCAGCTTCCATCTCCTCTATGGCAATCACTTATTAAAATTATCCTTGATCTATCATCAAAGGGAATTTCTTTAGATATGCGATATATCCTCGTAATGCGTCTTGAATAATCCATAAAGTTCCCTCCATAAGGAATCAAATTGATACTTGCTACAATATATTCCAAGTTCAATTGAAGGGTAACATTATGGATGAAAAAAACAGGAGAACCTCTCCTGCTTAAGCGTTTTGGTATCTAAGGATTTTGATTTTTTCTTTCTCTAATTTTATTTCTTAAAGTTGTTAAGCTCTTAAAGACTAAACTAATAACATTAATATATAATCTGTATTTTACTACTATTGCAGCTATCAGCATAGAAAACAATATAATAGGTCCCCATATTTTTATATCATCAGTACCATTATTGACAACTGTTAAAATGCTAAATCTAAGTACTTTTATCATGTACATCACTCCAAGGCTGCTATTAGTATCATAATATTGTTTGAGAAAGCATTGTGTTAATGAAACGTATAAAATCAGGTAAAATATTAAAACTCATAGGAATTATTGAAAAAGGTTTTGCCATATGTTAGAATATTACTGATTTTATACAAATTTACGATATGGAGAGATAATCATGCAGCTTATGCTTAAAGACAAAAAATTTTATAAATCTTTAGTAAATATTGCATTGCCCATTACATTACAAAATCTAGTTATGTCTTCTGTTAACATGCTAGACACATTGATGATAACAAGGCTTGGTGATGCGAATATAGCGGCTGTTGGTCTGGCAAACCAAGTTTTTTTCTTTTTTTCACTTATACTATTTGGAGTTAATAGCGGTTCATCTATTTTTGTAGCCCAATTCTGGGGAAAAAAAGATGTTAAGAATATAAGGAGAATTCTTGGATTAGCAATAATAATCTGTGGAGCTGTAAGCATTATCTTTACAATAGGTGCTCTTTTTATTCCAGAAACCTTAATGAATGTATTCACTCATGAAAAGGACGTAGTAGAATTAGGAGTGAAATATTTAAGGATTATAGCATTAAGCTATTTAGTGACAGCAGTAAGCTTTGCATATAATACAGCATTAAGAAGTATTGGGCTGGCTAAAGTTCCTATGTTTATAAGTATAGTTGCCTTAGTTGTAAATGGGACATTCAATTATTTACTCATATTTGGTAAATTTGGATTTCCAAGAATGGAAATAGAGGGGGCAGCACTTGCTACCTTAATTGCTAGAATTGTTGAGTTGATACTAGTTTTATATATAACATATCGCAGCAAAAATGCTCTAGCAGGAAGAATGAATGAGTTGATAGATGTATCTAAAGACTTTGTTATAAAGTATTTTAAGACTGCATTTCCCGTAATAGTAAATGAATTTTTCTGGTCTTTAGGGACAGTATTGTATTCTGTAGCTTATGCAAGGATAGGTAAAGAAGCTACTTCTGCTATTCAGATAGCAAATACTGTTCAAAATTTCTTTTTAGTATTTTCTAGAGGATTGTCAAGTGCTTGTGCAGTTATGATAGGTAATAAAATTGGAGAAGGCAGCAGAGAAGATGCTATTTCTTATGCAAGAACTTTTATTATAATAGGACCAATACTGGGAATAATATTAGGAATAATATTGTTTGCATTTACACCATTGATAATGACACTCTTTGATACTGTTTCTGCTGCAGTTTACGATTATACTGTTAAGGCACTTATAGTTGTTTCTGCCACAATGAGCATTAAAATAGTCAATGGTTTATTAATAGTTGGTATTTTTAGAAGTGGAGGAGACACTAGATTTTCTATGTTCCTTGAAATGGGATCTGTATGGCTTGTAGGAGTACCTATGGCTTTCTTTGGAGCCTTAGTGTTAAAGGTGCCAGTTTATATGGTATTGGCTTTAGTTTCTTTAGAAGAAGTAGTCAAAGCAATAATAGGAATTCCAAGGTTAATTTCAAACAAATGGGTAAGAAATGTGGTAGAGCATATGTAGAATCAATAAAATAGGGAAGGTAAAAGGCCTTCCTTTTTTAATATCTTTCTACAAAAGCTATAATTACATTTTAAATTTCTATAATTGTGTTTTAGTCTTGGCAATTCAATAGTAAGATATTTTATATTTGTATCTATTATTAAATACTCCTATACTTAATCACTTTAAGTATTTACTTTTTTATTAACAATATTTTGAAATATATAGGTATATAATTATATATGGGGGTGTTGAATTTGAGAGCTAATAAAAGATTGAAAATTGCAACAGGCGTTATACTTATTGTTTTTTTATTTATAGCTGGCTGTGCTGCTCTTGGAAAAGCAAATAATAGCAAGTTGAGTCAAAATATTACTTTTGAAAACATAAGAGAGACGGACTTAGATTCCCAAAACATAATGAATATAATTAACGAATTGACATCAGAAAAGTATAAGGGGAGACTTGCTGGTACTAAGGGAAATGAGCTTGCTACTCAATATATAGCCAGTTACTTTAAAAAAATTAAATTGAATTATCCAAGTGGGCTAGATACATACCTACAGCATTTTGACCAAAATGTAAGATTTACATATACTGCTCCAAAGCTAGAAATATTAAAAGAAAATGGAGAGGTAGAAAGGGAATATGAATACATAAAAGAGTTTTCTGTACATACTGGAAATACTAAACTAAGTATAAAAGGAGAAGTTTCAGGAAAAGGTGTAGTTATAGAAAATCCAGAAGATCTAATAAGTAATATCAGTGCCTATGAAGGTAAGATAATCTTAGTGCCTGCTGCTGTTATATCTAATAAGGGATCAGGATATATAATAGAGAAGATAGCTAGTGAAAGCAGTAAAGTCGCCGGGATAATAGTAGAAGTTGATATAGAAAGCCCAAACCATACCTACGGAAGTTTTGCAGTAGGGCCTAATGCTAATCCTACAGCTAAATTTCCTGAAGGTAAGCCAATGCTTTTTACCTGTAGCGTAAAAGTATTCAAAGAAATAACTGAAGCAGTTAATAGAGGACTGGATATTAGTATGAAAGCTGATTTTGCCATTGAAAATGTTACAGCAGCCAATGTGATAGGATACATAGAAGGTAAAGACAAAGTACTAAAAAATGAATTTATTATTATTGGAGCACATTTTGACCATGTAGGGGACAATAAAAACGGTACTTATAATCCAGGTGCATTAGATAATGCATCAGGTACTGCTGTGATGATGGAAATAGCTAGAGTATTAAAGGAAGGAAATTATAAAACTAAAAAGTCAATTCTTTTCATTGCATTTAATGGAGAAGAAGAAGGTTTATACGGATCTTATTACTATGCAAATAATCCACTATTTCCACTGAATAAAGATAAAACTGTAATGATAAATCTAGACATGGTAGGGTCTAAAACAGAAATTCCTCTCACATTGATGAGCTATGACAGCTATAATACAAAATTGAGAGAAGAGTTCTATGAATATTCAAAAGTCTTGAAGATAGATAGTATTCAAGATGTTGGGCAGGGAAGTGACCATAATGCCTTTGGAGCAAAGGGCATAGACGCAGTATGCTTAATTCATATGGATTTAAGAAATGGGTATCATACTCCAGATGATACAATAGATAAGGTAGATGAGAAGCGAATTACTGAGGTTGCTAATCTTGTACTATATTATCTTGATAAAAATGCTTTTTAAGAGAGAGTTATATCAAGTAAATAAAAGCAGTTTTTGTAGAGCTATTTCATAAGCGACTTGCAGGAAATCAAAGATTTCAATAGCTTACATAAAACTAATTAAAGGAAAGTTCTAGCTTAAGGATATAAAGTAGAACTTTCCTCATTTTTTGGAACAGTGTCATCCTGAAGCCTAAACCTACATACATATTTTTTTAAGCAGGGAGATACTTTTGGAATAATATAGAGATTTTTCGCTAGGTTCAGGATGACATTTTGTCTATGAGTATTTTTTCTCCAGTTCTTCAGCTAGTTTAATATACTTGTTTTTAGTTTCAATATGTTCTTGTTTTTCTTCGTATTCTTTAAATTCTTTATCTAATTTATTTATAGTTTCTTCCTTGAGATTTTTTTCAGCATATTTGTACAGCATATTATCTTCTTTAAATATATGCTTTTCTAATAAGTTTGCATAGCCCATGGCATTTGCTATTATATCAACTTTAGCTTCATTATTGCCTTCTTTATATGCTTTTAAAGCGGTTTCAAGCTCTCTTACAAAGCTTCTTCCGAAATCATGTTCAATGAGCATTCCTTGAACTGGGCCAGTACCTATCTTATCAGCTAGTTCAGCTGTCATATCCTTAAATAGCATATCTTCTTCTTTTCCATGATGGTACTTATCAGCATAATTTCTTATAAAATCTATTATAGAGACTAAATCATCATGAGGTACTTCTTTTCCTTCAACAATGCCTACACAGATTTTTCTGATTACTTTAAGTACTTTTTTAATATTATCGTGTTCACTTACAAGAAATTTTATTGTATTCACTTATATCACTCCTAAATAATCTTTACTTTATTATTATCCACAAAAAGTAACAATAAACATTAATTGACTTTTATATTAGTACTTATGTCCTAAATACTAAAAAAAGCAAAAAAAAGCTCGACATTAGTTGTAAATGAAATGTATTTATTTTATAATATTAAATATGCAAAAACACAATATATATGTATTACATTGAATACATACCACAATATAAGGGGGTTATGCCTTGGTTACTAGGGTTCAGAAAAGGAATGGAGATATTGTCGATTTTGATGTAAAAAAAATTGAGAATGCTATATTTGCGGCAGCAAAATCAGTTGGCGGAGACAATAGAGAGACTGCAGAAAGACTATCAAAAATGGTAGTAAATATAGTCAATGAGGCCTTTGGAGCTAGTATACCAACTGTAGAAGACATTCAAGATATAGTCGAAAAGGTACTTATAGAAGAAGGACATGCTAAAACTGCTAAAGCATACATATTATACAGAAGAAAACATGAAGAATTAAGAGAAACTAAAAATCTTTTCATGGATGCAGAGACTTTAATAGATGAATATGTATCCCTTGATGACTGGAGAATTAACGAGAACGCTAATATGGGATTTAGCTTACAAGGTTTAAATAATCATATTGTTGAATCTATAACTACAAAATACTGGCTTAACAAAATATATAGAAAAGAGTTGAGAGATCCGCATATTAAAGGAGATATACATATTCATGATTTAGGTTTATTGGCCCCATATTGTTGTGGCTGGGATTTAGAGGCTTTGCTTTTATATGGATTTAAAGGTGCTAGTGGGAAAGTTGAATCTTCACCTGCAAGCCATTTGCAGTCATTTTTAGGACAGATTGTAAACTGGCTGTATACCCTTCAGGGCGAGGCAGCAGGTGCTCAGGCAGTTAGTTCTTTGGATACCTATGTAGCTCCATTCATTTATTATGACGGATTAAGCTATGATGAAGTAAAAAGAGCTGTGAGAAGCTTTGTGTTTAATTTAAACATACCTACAAGAGTTGGATTTCAAACTCCTTTTACGAACATAACCTTAGATATTACTCCACATCCAATGCTTAGAAATATGGAGGTTATTATAGGAGGAAAAAGGAAAGATAAAACTTATGGGGAATTCCAAAGTGAAATGGATATGTTTAATAAGGCATTTTGCGAGGTAATGATGGAAGGAGATGGAGCAGGCAGAAGCTTTAGTTTTCCAATACCTACAATTAACATCACTAAGGATTTCCCTTGGGATTCAGAAGTGGCAAATTCTATTATGGAGTTGACTAGAAAATTTGGAACTCCGTATTTTGCAAACTTCATAAATAGTGATTTAAATCCAGAGGATATCAGAAGTATGTGCTGTCGTCTGAGATTAGACAATCGTGAGCTTAGACGAAGAGGAGGAGGACTATTTGGTGCCAATCCACTTACAGGCTCTATAAATGTAGTTACCATAAACATGGCACGTATAGGATACCTATCGAATTCAGTAGAAGAGTTTAAGAGAAGAGTAAGAGAATTAATGGAAATAGCTAAGGAAATATGTGAAACAAAGCGTAAGGTGCTTGAAAGATATATGGAAGCAGGATTATATCCGTATTCGAAATTTTATCTCCAATCAGTAAAAGATGCACATGGAGAATATTTTAAAAATCACTTCAGCACTATTGGTTTAAACGGAATGAATGAAGCCTGTGTAAATTTACTTGGAAAAGACATCACTACAGAGGAAGGCAGAGATTTTGCTATAGAAATAATGGAATTCATGAACAGAGTAATTCAGATATTCCAAGAGGAGACAGGAAGTCTTTGGAATCTTGAAGCATCTCCAGCAGAAGGAGCAGCTTATAGATTTGCTAGAATGGATAAAAAGATGTATCCAAAGATTTTCACACAGGGAACAGATGAACCATATTACACAAACTCTACTCAGCTTCCTGTAAATCATACTAAGGACATATTTGAAGCAATAGAACATCAGGATAAGCTTCAGACTTTGTATACTGGAGGTACTGTACTTCACGGATTTATAGGTGAAGAAATAGATAGCGTTGAGACGGTTAAGCTGTTACTTAAAAGGGCTTTTGAAAACAGTAGAATACCATATTTAACTATCACACCAACCTATAGCATATGCCAAGATCATGGATATTTAAAAGGTGAGCAATTTATCTGTCCAGAGTGCGGAAAGGATACAGAGGTTTGGACTAGGGTAGTTGGATTCCATAGACCTGTTCAGTCATGGAATAAGGGTAAAAAGGAAGAGTATAAGGATAGATTAGAGTTTGATATAGAAGAAAGTATAAAATCAAAGATATATGCTTAAAAATCGCAAATATCTAACCTCACGATGGAGAGAAAAAATATGGAGTTTAAAGGACATCAAAAATCATCGTTTATTGATTACCCAGATAAGATATGCACTGTACTTTTTACAGGTGGATGCAACTTTAGATGCAGCTATTGCCATAACTCTGACCTTGTATATAATAAAGGTGGAACAATAACACAGGACTTTGTATTTGACTACCTAGATAAAAGAAAGAAAATGATAGATGCAGTATGCATATCTGGTGGGGAACCAACTATTCACGTAGGATTATATGATTTTATAAAAAGAGTAAAAGCTATGGGTTATCTTGTAAAGCTAGATACTAATGGAACTAATCCACAAATATTAAGTAAGCTTATAGCAGATGGACTATTGGATTATGCAGCTATGGATATTAAGGCACCTATAGATAAATATAGTACTGTAGTAAATGCTGATTTTGTTATTGAAAGAATAATTGAAAGCATCAATATATTGAGGAACTCTGATATTGATTATGAGTTTAGAACAACTGTATGCCAGGAACTTTTAACAAAAGAGGATATTTTAAAAATTGCAGAGTATATAAAGGGAAGCAAAAGATACTATCTGCAAAACTTTAGGGATGGGAGTACAGTCTTAAGTGGAGAAAACAAATTTACTCCATTTCCTAAAGATACTTTGAGAGAAATTGAAAAGCAGGTCAAAGACTATTTCGGAGTATTTAAAATTCGCAACTAATAAAGATTATTTTAAGGTAAAGCCATGCTACAGCATAAATATTGCAGCATGGCTTTTGTTATTTGTACCTTGGAATTAGTTATGTTGTAAATTTTGTAAACATGGAATATAATTTCTATATCAGTACTATAAATTTGTTATACGCAATATAAGAATTTAATACTTGAGGTATATATGTCCTATCTTTCAAACTTTATCTTTTATGCAAAGTAAATCTAAGCTTTATTAAATTATGGGGGTATTGTTATGTGGCTTTTAATAGTTTTTGTTCCTATACTAATATGGTTGGATTTTCATTTGTTTAGGGGTTATTTCAAGTTTATCTTTAATGATGAAGATGATTTTAATAAGTCTCTTAAATATTCTGTAACACCTGATATAGTTTCGCTCTTTAGAGGAGAATACTTTAAAGATAGATTTTCTGAGTTTAAGCTAAGTATGTTTTTGTTTTTATGTGGTGCAACTATTGTATTAGAGATATTACTGCTTCGTGGAATTATTAATATTTTTTTATAGTAATAGTGCTTTAAATCAAGAGTAAGAATTTGACTTTTTATGAATTAGGAAGTGATTAGTAATGCACTATAAGGCAATATTTTTTGACAGAGATGGAACACTGACATATGGAAATAAGGGAAAAATTGAGTGGTGCAATCATATTATAGAAAGTTGGTCTAATAAAAAACTGGAATTAGATTATGGAAAAATGATGATGTTGTTTGATAGAGCAGGTTATCCTAAAAATGGACTTAAAAACATAGAGGAAGAAAAAGAATTCTGGAAGAGATATTATGAGGAATTACTGCTAAATGAAGGTGTAGTAGACTTAATAAAAGAAAGGGCAGAATTACTTTTTTCTGAGCTGTGGTGCAATAATGACAGAATCTTATATAGCGAAGTAATAGAAGTAATGGAGTATTTTAAAAGTAGAGGATATAAGATTGGCGTGATAAGTGATACCTCACCATCTCTTCAGATTTCATTAGAAAAATTAGGATTAGGGAAATACATAGATAGCTATACCTGCAGCGATTTAGTGGGAGTTATGAAACCAGACCCATTAATTTATAATACTGCATTAGAATCGCTTGGTGTAAAAGCCGAAGAGAGCATTTATGTTGATGACTATGATATTGAAGCAGACGGGGCAAGGGTATTAGGTTTTACGTCATTTCATATAGATAGAACTGGAAGCAAAAAAGGTGAATGGGTTATTCAGTCATTGACAGAAATTGTAGATTTTGTAGAGCATTTGAAATGATTTGATTTCATTACAATTTTACTATAACAGAAAGGACATAATTTTATGACAGTTAATAATGAATTTGAAATTTTGTTGAAAAATCTATATATTAAGGACCCATGTAAAGTGCTTCCAAATGCATTGTGGAAAACTATGGACAGATTGGATAACTATCAGTGTTCATATATATGTTCAGATGGTGAAATTTTAGAGATTAAAGGATTAGACCAAAACGGAGTATATATACTTTGGAATAAGGATAGAAGAATTAATCAACCCTTACAGCATATTATAGAAGAGTCTAATTTTATGATTATACATGATGATTACTTTAAACAGCTAGATGCTAACGCTTATAGTCAAGTTGAAGCATATTTTCGCATTAAACATGATAATAAGGATATTATGTCTTATCACTTGTCGGAGGATTTTTATATCAAGCAGGCTAATCCAAAAGAAGAATATAGTGAGGTTTCAGATTTTATTGGAAGGTGTTATAAGTATTTACATCCGACTCCAGAGACAGTTAGAAACTGTACAACCTATAGAGTATATGATAATAGCCTTTGGATATGGATTATAGATAAGAAAAAGAATATTCCAGCAGCTCTAGGAATAGCTGAACTTGACAGTAGTGTTCCAGAAGGCTCACTTGAATGGATTCAAGTACTCCCAGAATATCAAGGTAAGGGACTAGGGAAAGTACTAGTACTTGAACTACTAAATAGATTGAAAGGGAGAGTAGAGTTTACTACAGTTTCAGGAGAAGTGTATAATGAGACAAATCCAGAAAGACTATACAGAAGCTGCGGATTTTATGGAAATGATGTATGGTGGCTGCTTCGAAAGTGAGGAAAAGAGAAAATGCTGGAGATTAGAAAAATTGATCCAGAAATGACATACCATATTAGACATGCTGTTTTACGCCCACATCAAACACTTGAGGATTGCAAATACGATACAGACTATCAGGATAATGCATTTCATGTTGGTGCTTTTTATCAAGGGAAGCTCATAAGTGTTGCATCATTTTGTGTTGAAAAGCATCCCGATTTTCCTATTGAAATGCAGTACAGATTAAGAGCAATGGCAACTATTGACGAATTCAGAAATCAAGGAGCTGGAAGGGCAGTGGTAAAGTATGCTGAAAAGTTAATTGTAGCAAAAGGCTTTTACTTTTTATGGTGTAAGGGAAGGACTTCAGTACAGGAATATTACCGAAAATTAGGCTTTAAAGCTCATGGTGAAGTATTCGATTATCCTCCTATTGGTCCTCATATTATTATGTATAAAAATTTGTTAGATTATTGTTAGATTAGAGGTAAAAAATGAAACTTGGAATGCCAGTATTAATTGAATTTAATAGTTTAAAAGAAAATGTAATACTCTGTAAGGAATTAGGCTTAGATTTTATAGAGCTTAATTTCAATTATCCTATTTTTATGCCAGAATGTTTAAGCTATAAGGAAATATTAGATGTCAAAAGAGGGTATGGAATTGATTTTACAGTTCATTTTCCTGAAGAAATTGATTTGTCATCCTTTCATCTAGCAATCAGAAAGGGACATTTAGAGTGCTGCAAAGAGTTGATAGAATGGATGAGTAAATCAGAAATTACAATAGCTAATATGCATATAAACAATGGAAACTATACTACATTACCAAATAAAAGACATTGGGTGAATGAGAGATATGAAGACCTGTTTAAAGAACAGTTACTTAAATCTTTTTGTGAATTAAATGATTATGCTGATTTGTATGGAGTTAAATTATGTGTTGAGAATACTTCGAACTTTTATATTCCATTCATACAAAGAGCAATAGACATGCTGACGGAGTTTAATAATTTTTATTTGACATGGGATGTAGGTCATGATGCTATGGTGAACTTTAAAGAAGAGCCAATTCTAATGAGACATGCCAGTAGAATTAAACATATGCATCTTCACGATTTTAATGGCAAGCTAGATCATCAGCCATTATATACTGGAATAGTACCAATCGATGAGAGGCTTAGATTTGCTGAGGAAAATAATATATCTGTATTGATAGAAGTAAAGACTAAAGAGGCATTAATTGAATCTGTCAAAAATATTATTTGTCATAGATGATATAATAGGTACAACATTCACATAGAATCATTAATGTAGAGGTGTTTTCCAATGACAAATAAAGATAAAAAAGTGGTTATTGGTTTAATATTACTTTTTTTATTTCAGGTTGTATAATATTTCTACTAGGTTTTAAGTATGGAGAGCAAATCACAAGTGATTTGGCTAGACCTATTGGTGCAAATAGTGGGTTTTGGTCTGAGGAGCAATATAAATTGGTTATATATGGGATACGCATGTTTGCAGGTTTATGCATATTTTCAGCACATTTATTGTTTATAATGTTGATTGTCAGAAGATATATGTTCAAATCTCAAAATACTATGGAAAGCAATTTGAAAATTAAACAAGAATTATAGGATTTTATAGTAGGTGAATTATGATTAGAATAGCAAATTATAAACTATCAGCAACAAAAATACTACTGATAGTTATTTGTGTATTATATATTACTTTTTTACTTATTGATTTATCTATAATAAAAGCTTTTGCTTTATCAAGTTTGTTAAAATATATATCTATAATATTGTGCTTTTTAATATCATCATTGATAGGGAATAAGTATATTGATAGAACAGACAAACTGTTGCTGCAATTAGGATTATTTTTTACATTAATTTCAGATTTTTTTCTCCTATTTACAGACTACTTTACTATAGGAGTAGGAGCTTTTTCTATTGTTCATATAATTTATGCTATTAGGTACGAGAAAAATAGAATAAAACCTGTTTTAATAAAATTTACAGTAGTTTTCCTAATAATTATAATTACCTACCTGATGCTGAGCTTTTTCTTTATAGAAATTGAACTGTTATTTGCAATAGCGTTTTTTTATGCTATATCCATATTAAACAGTGTTATAAAAGCTATAAAGGCTTGTAAGTATGAATTGTTTCCAAATCCCAATAAATATCTAATTGCTTTTGGGATGGCGCTTTTCTTATTATGTGATATAAATGTTGGAATATTTAACATTACTAGAATGGCTTATAGTTCAAATGGTATAATTAACCTACTATATAGTATTTCAGGGGTATTAATGTGGTTTTTCTACCTTCCTTCTCAAGTACTGCTTTCCTTGAGTGGATTTGACTTTAAACATTTACATAAAAATTAAGAAAAAGGAGAAGCATTATGGCAAAAGTATATTTCGTGAGACATGCACAGCCAGATTTGTCAGTACAAGATGATTTAACACGTCCACTTACTGAAAAAGGCATTGCTGATAGCAGAAAAGTGACTGAATTTTTATTAGATAAAGGGATTACTAAAATTTTTTCAAGTCCGTATAAAAGAGCATATGATACTATAAAAGATTTTGCTGAAAAATCTAATTTGAATATTAATATTATAGATGATTTTAAAGAGAGAAAAATAGATGATGTGTGGATAGATGATTTTAATGAATTTGCTAGAAAGCAATGGAATAATTTTGATTATAAACTTGAGCGTGGAGAAAGTTTAAATGAGGTGCAGAGAAGAAATATAAAGGCATTACAAGAAATATTAGAGAAATATCCTAGTGATAACATTGTAATAGGTACACATGGAACTGCTCTTAGTACTATTATAAACTTTTACAATAAGAATTTTAATTATGATGATTTTGAAAGGATAAAGCCTCTAATGCCTCATATTGTATATATTGATTTTGAAGGATTTGAAGCTAAAGAAATTAAAGAACATATATTGTAATTATCGACTTTATAAAATATTAATATTTATTTTAGCAATTAGTTAAATTATGATATGATATAAATAGAGGGAAATTTTCGGTTAGTGTTTTTTAGCGAGGGTGATTGTGATGTATGTAACAATCTTTGTTGGAATTTTGTGTATACTATTAGGTGCATTAGTTAAATATTTCAAGTGTTATTGGCTTATTGCTGGTTACAATACTATGTCAGAGGAAAAGAGAAAGAATGTTGATACAGAGGCTTTAGGAAAGCTTATGGGAAATTATATGTTTCTACTAGGTATAATTTTTATCATAGGAGGAGTTTTAACTTTTAAAGACTTAAAGACCATAGGAACAATACTTCTAACAGTTCCAATATTTATTCTAACTCCATATGTCATAGTAAAAGCTCAAAAATATGATAAAAATTCTTTAGAACCTGACGGCAGCCTGAAAAAAAGTACAAAGATAACACTAGGTGTTTTTATAGGATTTACAATGTTAATCTTCATTTTTGTGATTGTTCTTTTAGGATATGGAGCTCGAGAGCCTAAGGTTACTGTAGATAATGAAATGATTAAAATTGGTGGAATGTATGCAGCTACAGTCCGTACAGATGATATTGTGGATATAGTATTGCTAGATTCAATTCCAAAAGTTTTAAGAAAGGATAATGGCTTTGATTTCGGGAATATTTTAAGAGGATATTTTGACCTTGAGGGTATTGGAAAAGGAAGGTTATATATAAATAATGGGAAACCTCCGTATGTATATTTAAGGCTAAAAAAAAGTTTTGTGATAATAAATTGTAATAGTATCGAAGAAACACAAAATCTGTATGATAAAATAAAGAAAGTTTTATAATTTTCATGTTATGCTTGTATTAAAAAATAAGAATTATTATAACTATTTAATTTACACATATGATAAAATATACCTGACAATAAAGTTTAGAGGTGCGGAATTGATGAGACAAAAGCAAAAAAAAATAGATCGCAGAAATAATTATATGATTTTAGCAGAAAACTTTTTTGATGAAAATAACAAAGAAAAGGCGTTAAAGTTTTTGGAAAAAGCTTTAGAATTTGAGGGAGAGAAATACGAAACTATAGACATTCTGTTTAATATAGCTATTTTATATGATGAACTGGGACAAAAAGAAAAGGCTATTGAAACCTATAATAAAATCTTGGAAATGAATCCAAATGAAGCTGGTGCTTATTATGGAATAGCTATAATATATGATGAGAATGGCGAAAAGGATATTGCACTTGAAAACTACTATAAAGCTATTGAATTAGATCCAGAATATGATAGAGCCTATTTCTATATTGCAAATATCTACGATGAAATGGGAGACAAAGAGAAGGCCATAGAATTTTATAAAAAGGTGATTGAATTAGTCCCAGATGATTATATAGCATACAATAATTTAGGCTCCATTTATGAAGAAATTAAAGAATATGATAAGGCCTATGAAATGATTAATGAGAGTATAAGGATAGAAGGTGCTTACTATAAATCTTTATTTAATATGGGAGTAGTACTGAAGCATTTAGGAAAGATAGAGGAAGCAATTAAGTATTATAGACTATCAATAGAGGTTTATAACAAATACCCATATGCATATTTAAATCTGTCAGCTATATATATTGAGGAAAAGAAATTCAATTCTGCAATAAAGATACTTACTGAAGGTATAGAAAAAAATCCTGATGCAGGATTTCTTTATTACAATAGGGCATGTTGTTATATAAATCTAGGAGATGTTGATACAGCAATTGATGACCTAATCAAAGCAAAGAAGTTATATCCAGAGTTTAATTATATGCTTAGAACAGATAAGGATCTTGAAGTTATTAGGAATAACGAGAAATATAGTTTTTTACTGGATGATTAATTGCTTAGAAAAAATATTTTTATTATGTTGATTTGATTTGAATAAAATGATATACTTGATTAGTATAATATAACACTTTATCCATTTGAAACAGTCCTTTCCTAAATAGGTGGTCTTGTTTAAAAATGTATAAAGGTACCACTTATTTAGGAGGTGAAATGTAATGTCAGATAAGAAAATAGTGTGCACAGATTGTGAAAAAGAATTTATTTTTACAGAAAGAGAACAGGAATTTTATACAGAGAAAGGTTTTCAAGAACCAAAAAGATGTCCTGAATGTAGAAATGCTAGAAAGCAACAAAAAAATCAAAGAGATTCTAGATATTAATTTAGAAGAAAAGGCTGTTGAATATTCAACAGCCTTAACTATTGCCTCCATTTTAGGATTTTGCTTTCTAAAATTGCTATGATTTTGTACATAAATGTGGTGAGTACAGCAAGTATTATGACACTCATCATAACCAAGTCTAGTTGGAAAACTTGACCACCATATACTAGCAAATATCCTAATCCTGCCCTAGATACAATATATTCTCCTACTATTACTCCTACCCATGACATTCCAATATTCACCTTAAGTGTGCTTACCATAGCTGGAACACTGGCTGGAAAGACTACTTTAGTTAGTATTTGAAGCTTAGTTGCACCGAAGGTCTTTAACATCTTTATCTTATCTTCATCAACTTCAACAAAGCTGTTGTAAACATTTAGTATCGTGATGACAATAGATACACTAATTGCAGTAACTATTATACCAGAGTAGCCAGCACCAACCCATAGTATTATTATGGGGGCTAAAGCAGTCTTAGGCAGACTATTTAGAACTACCATATATGGGTCTAGTACCTTTGCGATAAATTCTGACCACCACAAGAGAACTGCAATCAATATACCTAGTACTGTTCCAGCTACAAAGCCAACAATTGTTTCCATAAGAGAGATGCCAACATGGTGAAAAATCGTACCGTTCTTCACATATTTTATGAACAACTTTACTATTTGTGAAGGATAACTAGTAAAAAATGTGTCAATCCACTTAAATTGAGCAGCTAATTCCCAAAGCAAAATTGAGACTATTAAAATTGATACCTGTGTTATAAGTATTGCTCTTTTTCTTTTCTTAACTTTGTCTAGATATGCCTGATGTTCTTTTGAGATATTTGGTTTATCTATTGATTTTTTATAATACATGCACATCAAGCTCCTTCCAAATCCTATTAAAGTAATGTCTAAATTCAGGAGCTTCCCTACATTTCATAGGTGTCCTGACACCGTTTGGGCAACTGAGCTCAATGGTAATTATGTCTTTTATAGTTGCTGGTCTATTAGATAATATGACTACTCTGTCAGACATAGATATTGCTTCTGCAATATCATGAGTTACCATTAAAGCTGTTTTCTTTTCTCTTTTTAGTATTGTACCTATTTCGTCTGCTATAGCTAGTCGTGTTTGATAATCAAGGGCAGAGAATGGTTCGTCTAAAAGAAGGATGTCCGGCTTAACGGCTAAAGTTCTTATGAGAGCTACTCTTTGTCTCATACCACCAGACAACTGATTCGGATAATGTTTTTTGAATTCAGATAATCCATAAGTTTCCAAAAGTTCTTCTGCAAATTTTATTGTATCTTCGTTGACCTTGCCTTGTATTTCTAATCCTATTAGCACATTATCTAAAATATTTCTCCATTCAAACAAATGATCCATTTGAAACATATAACCTATGTTTTTGCTTGGACCATTTACTTCTTGATTATTTATATAGACTTTACCTCTCGTTGGTTTTATTAATCCAGCTACAATAGATAGCAGTGTAGATTTACCACATCCACTAGGACCTACAATACCGATTATTTCACCATTAAAGACATCAAGGCTTATGTCTTTTATGGCTACAGTTTCGCCGTCTAATGTATGATAATTCATTTCAACATTTTTGATTTCTACAATTTTTTGCTCCTTCATCTTCATCGTCTCCTTAAATACTATAAATCAAAACTCTATGTACTTCATAATATTCAAAAGGAGTGAAGTTTGTGAGAAAGTATGCTGGAGTTTAATATAATATTTTCTTGTCAGTCATTTTTAGTTTTTCGTAAATTATGCTAACATAAGAAGGAAAAAAATAAGGAATATAGAAATAATACAAAACTTTACTTTATTTCTAAATGTAATTTATATGCAATAAATATTGAAATAAAAAAATAGCTAATTATGAAATTTAGTTATGTACTAGAGTTAATTGACAAGCTTTGTTTTCAACTTTAGATTAGATAAGATACTGAAAGTAATGGTAAATCATATAATGTTATTCAGTAGCTTAATTGTGTAATGTGGAAGGTTGTGATTGCTTGAAAAAATACTCTTTTTTGGATTTCATAAAATATTCATTAATTGTTATCCCAATAGCGTATTTATTAGGATTAGCAATAATGTTTTTAATAAAAGCTCGGTGGTTTTATTTATGAAAAAGTGGCTGCATAAAAAATTTATGTCAAAAATAGAACTCATTATACTTCTCGCTATTGTAGCTGTTTTATTTATGATGTATGGTGGATTAACGATTCTTAAGATAGGGATTAGGAGCGGAGTTGTTTCCGGAACATCTATGGAAAAGACTTTGACAGAGGGAACAAGACTACTTTTTGTAGACTATAAATTTAAAGAAATTAAAAGAGGAGATATAGTTTCTATTTTTGTAAAGATAGATGGGAAAAATGCTAATATTATAAAACGGGTAATAGCTTTGCCCAATGAAACAATTCATATTCAAGGAAACAGAGTATATATTAATGGAAATTTGTTAGAAGAACCCTATGCGTATTATATTGAAGATAGCGAAGACAATTTAACACTTACTTTAAAAGAGAATGAATATTTTGTAATGGGAGATAACCGAATAATTAGTCAGGACTCTCGAACATTAGGAGGAATACCAAAAGATTTATAGTTGGGATTGTTATAAAGATTAAAGAGACTAAGACTGATTTTAACAACGATTAGAAGATATGCTTTATGTAGCTAAAATACTGGGGAGTAGCATCATTAGAGCTTAACTTTAAGATTATTTAAAATACTTAATGATGTAATGTTTTATAATATTTTTGTAAGCATGAACAGTGAGACTTGTTACTAATTTGGAGGTGAATGAAAATATGAAAGCAGAAGAATTAAAATATACTATCAGTATACTAGAAGATACAGATAATATACCTTTTGACCTGCTATTACTAGCAGATCCTTCGAGAAAAACTATAGGAGATTATTTAAGTAGAGGGATTTGCTATGTGTGCAAAACAGAAACAGACGAGATAGTAGGAGTTTATGTTTTAATAAAAACTCGACCAAATACTATGGAGCTTGTGAATGTTGCAGTAAAAGAATCTATGCAGGGGAAAGGAATAGGAAAAAAATTAGTTTTACATGCTATATCTGTGGCTAAAAAAGAAGGTGCTAAGACTTTAGAAATCGGAACAGGAAATTCAAGTATACAACAACTTGCATTGTATCAGAAGTGTGGTTTTCGTATAGTAGGTGTAGATAGAGATTTTTTTGTAAGACATTATGATGAGGAAATCGTGGAAAATGGCATTGTATGTAGAGATATGATTAGATTAAGCATGGATTTATAGCTACTGCATAAAGTTGGTTTATTTAACAAATGAGCAGAATAAATCATTCATATAAGAAATATTTAAAATTAGGTAGAACAACTGGTTTTGGAGATGTTACATTTTATCATAAAGAATATGTGTAAGTAAATTAGAATTATAAAGGAGAATTAAGGGATATGAAAATAGCGAGAAGTAAATATGATGTTTTTGTAGAAATAGTCTGCTTGCTTTGCATAATTGGTGTATTTATATATTTGGTAATAGCTTGGCCCAATATTCCTACCGAAGTACCAGGCCACTATAATGCAGTGGGAGAAGTTGATCGAATTACAAAAAAGGATAGTTTAATTGTACTTCCTATTGTTACATTGATTATGTATATTGGATTATCCATATTAATCAAGTTCCCACAGGCTTGGAATACGGGAGTAAGAGTGACAGAAGAAAATAGAGAGAGAGTATATCGGATACTAAAGAATATGTTAAACACAACTAAATTGCTTGTAGTTTTAGGATTCACGTATATTACTGTTAATTCTATTATGGCAAAGCCCTTGCATATTTTATTTTTACCTATATATTTAAGCTTAATGTTTGGCTCCTTGATTTACTTTATAGTGAAATTAGTAAAGGCGAGATGATAAAATTTTAGTTTGTATTGTTTTTGATAAGACTTATTAGCTTTAAAGTGATTGTAGATGAAAACCGAGAAGATAATTATGTTTAGCAATATACGGGAGGGGCTATGAAACTTAATAAAAGCTTTTATGCGGTTTTTAATATATTTATTTTGACAGTGATTGCTTTGCTAGCCTTTACTTTATTGAATGAGGAATATCTGTTCCAATGGACAGCACATAACTGGGAATTTTATTTGATTTTATGTGCTATTGTATTGCTGCTGCTTTTACTAAACAAGCAACTTGTTTCACTGCTTATGACTATAGGGATTACTAGTGGAATTTTTATAGGGAGCTATCTTGGAGGTTCAGTTAAAAGATTTAATGAAGAAAAGATCATTGAAAGTATGAGACCAGAAGATGTATATAGACTTCGACATCATCCTGGGTTTGAAATATGGATTGGAATAATAATTTTATCTATTTTGATTGGAATTGTTGTGCAAAATGTTATTGAAAAGAAAAGTGCAAATTAATCAACAAAAATTAAAGAGTTAAATGAATCAATATAATTTTTATTTTTTTGATACGTAAAGAGTAATAGACATGAAAAATAATTTCAAAGCTTTGTTATTACATTTTGGTATTGTTATCTTATCATTAATTTATCATTTTAGCTGCAGTAGGGCCTAGGGTTGGGAAATATGCTACTCATTTTATCAGTCAATTAATTATAGTGATTGGAATCATATTACTTTATATTTTGGCAGGGATGCTGTTAGACACAAATACAAGTAAAAAAATATGACTTTTTTGCAGGCTTTCTTATTACAGCTATTGGTATTATTAATATGAGTTTATACATTTTTAATTTTTAGTGGGAATTTGTCAGAAATAGCGGTAGTAATACCAGAGGAGTTAAGCAGCTACTAGGTTTTAATGAATATTTACCATACTCCTTTTATTTTTAAGACTTATTTTAAAATTACCTAATATGCTAGTTGTGTCACTAATTGAGATTTTGTTGCCAACAGTGTTTATGGAATTTGGATTGAGATATAAAAGAACAAAACTTTTAAAAAACAGAATACTTTTTATAGCAAATACCTAATATAGAAAATTAATAGTTAATCTTTTTCTTTACAATTAAAATCACAAAAAGACGGAAATTGAAGATATAGATTATCTCTTTAGTTATCTAGTTTTGCTTTAGTTATTATTGAATATGTAAAAGAAAGATTTATTAGATTTTAGAAGAATTAGAATTAAACGAAACTACCGAAAGCAATATTATTTTGGAGGTGGAATAATGCAGATTAAAACATTACATAAGGAAGATGAGAAATACATCCTACAAGCAGCTCAGCTTTTAGTAGAAGGTTTTAAAGAGAACTGGCCAGATTCATGGCCAAATTTAGAATCTGCATTAGAAGAAGTTGACGAGTGCTTGGGTGATGACAGAATATGCAGAATTGCTGTAGATGAAAATGATAATGTCATAGGATGGACTGGTGGAATAAGTCGATATAATGGAAATGTATGGGAAGTACATCCACTAGTTGTTGACATTAATCATAGAAATAAAGGGATAGGGAAACTACTGATTAATGACTTGGAAGAACAGGTAAGGCAAAGAGGTGGCATAACTATTTATGTAGGCAGTGATGATGAAAATAGTATGACTTCATTGTCTAATGTAGATTTATACGATAATTTACTAGACAGAATTAGAGATATTAAGAATCTAAAGGGACATCCATATGAGTTTTATATGAAGTTAGGCTTTAAAATTATTGGTGTCATGCCAGATGCAAATGGATTAGGAAAACCTGATATATATCTTGGAAAGAGGATTATTGATTGGCCTGATGAATAAAAATATGTTAATAACAAGAGCTTTAGTTATCAAGGCCTAATTTAAAAATATATAAAAAATAGAGGATATATTATACCAGTATAGTATATCCTCTATTTTTTATATATTTTGATACTTATTAATAAATTTGATTATAATCTTTTATACACATAAGAATATATTATTAAATTTTTAATTGCTTAAATCCTGTGTTTATGAAATTTGCAAGATTGAAGCAATATTTTCATATGTTATCTTTTCCTTCTCTTCATTTTTAAAGTCTATTTCGTCTAGTAGTGTATTTTTAACTATGTATCTTGGAAAGAAAAATGATGCAGATTAAACATTAAGAAGATGAAAAATGTGTTTTGTAAGCAAATAGCTTTTAGTAGAAAGTTCTAAAGTGAAATAGCTTAATGTATGGTTTGGCTTAGGAACTGCATTAGAAGAAGTTAATTAGGGTTTAAGTGAAGACAGAATATGCAGGATTGCTATAAATGAAAAAGATAATGTATTAGGGTTTGTTGGTATAATGTGTAAATGATACAGAAAAGTGTGGGAACTTTATCCAATATAGTAGGTGCAAAGCTTTAATGTGGCATAAACATTTAGTTTCAATTTCAAGTATTTCACATAACGAGAGATTAGGAAATAAATTTTTCAAATAGATTACAAAGATATGTGATAAAATTAATATAATATCAGAGTAAGAATGGAGTGATACCCTTGCACAACATAAAAAATACAGATATAAATGCTATTAATCCTGAAATTGCAAAATTAATTATCGATCATTTAGATGGAGTTGTTATTACTGATCCCCAAGGTAGATATGTTTATGTAAATGAAACTTGGTCTGATATGATGGGTGGAATAAAGCTAGAAGATGTAAAGGGTAAATATGTACATGATATAGTTCCTGAAACTAAAATTGATTTAGCACTAAAAACCAAAAAAGTAATTACAGGTCATGCAATTATAACAAAAGGGCCATCTAAGACTAGAGCTTTTTCTACCTATGTGCCTATTTTTAATAAAGACGGTGAAGTAGTAGCAGGATTTATACATGTTATTATAAAAGGGATGGAAAGTGCCATTGATTTTTCATTTAGAATCAACAGTATGGTTAATGAACTTGAATATTATCAAGAAGAGTTGAGAAAAATTAGAGGCGCTAGGTATACAATAGATAATATTGTAGGCAATAGCCCAGAAATTCAAAAAATGAAGAAATTAATAATTAAAGCTGCTAGGTTTAATTCCACTGTATTAATAGAGGGGGAGACTGGTGTTGGTAAAGAATTAGTGGCCCATTCTATTCATAATTTAAGCGCTAGATCTTCAGCTCCATTTATTAAAGTTAACTGTTCTGCAATTCCAAGAGAACTTTTAGAATCTGAATTTTTTGGTTATGAAGAAGGGGCGTTTACAGGAGCAAAAAAAGGTGGGAAAATAGGTAGATTTGAAATGGCGAATAAAGGAAGTTTATTTTTAGATGAGATCAACCAACTGCCTTTATTTTCACAGCCTAAGCTATTAAGAGCTTTGCAAGAAAAGGAAATTGAAAGAGTAGGTGGTAAGGAGAGTATACCTGTAGATGTTAGAGTCATAGCAGCTACGAATGTAAGCTTAGAGGATATGGTAAAAGATAAAAAGTTTAGAAGTGATTTATTTTTTAGGTTGAATGTATTAAAAATAGTTATACCACCTTTAAGAAAGAGAAAAGAAGATATACCTTTAATTGTCGAAAGTCTAATTGATAAGCTAAATTTTCAATTAGGGATGAAAATACCAGGAATATCAGAAGAGGCTAAATATAAACTGATGGAAATAGACTATGATTGGCCTGGGAATGTAAGAGAATTACAAAACGTTGTTGAAAGAGCAATGAATAACTCATGGGGAGAGATATTAACCTGGGAACATTTTAGTGAGTATTTTGAAAGAAAGCAATTTAAGAGAGATATTAATGTAAATAAAAAAGATATATCTCCAATTAAAGATATGAAAGAAGACTTGGAAAAAGAAGCCATAGTTAAAGCTCTTAATGATTGCAATAACAATAAGGCTGAAGCTGCAAAAATTCTTGGAATATCAAGAACTGCGCTTTATAAAAAGATTCAGAAATATCATATTGATATTAGATAAAATTGTAAACTAAAGTTTACACGTAAACTTTAGTTTACAATTTTCTGAAAAGTTTGATTTTCCATTATTTAATAAAAAATAGAATAAGAGAATGTAAACATTAGTTTACATATAAAAATAGGAAGCTAGAAATTACAGTAATTATATATTGAAATTTCAAGCTTCTTTTTTTTATTTTTTGGCACAGCAATTGCTATTATATATAGCAAACAGATAGAAAGGAGGATTTTATGAAAAATGCAGTTATAGTATCAGCAGTCCGTACTCCTATAGGTAAGTGTAGGGGAACATTAGCTTCTATAGAACCATACAAAATGGGAGCAGAAGTAGTAAAAGAGGCTATTAACAGAGCTGGTATTGGCATGGAATTAGTAGATGAAGTAATTTTTGGTAATCTAATGGGCCATGATGTAAATAACATAGCTAGAATGGTTGCTCTTGAGGCGGGTATGCCAATAGATAAGCCAGCATTTACCATAGATAGGCAGTGCGGAACATCACTTAATGCTATTGCATTAGGAGCTATGATGATTCAGTTAGGTGAGGCAAAGGTAATAGTAGCTGGCGGAGTGGAAAGCGATTCCCGTAGGCCATATATCATGTTAAAGCCTGAGATAGCTTATTCAGTGACACCCCCTAGATTTAACGAAGGATTAAGACTTGCTCCTGATCATATTGGAAATCCTAGTATGGGGATAACAGCTGAAAACCTTGCAGAAATGTACAACCTAACTCGAGAAGAATTGGACTTGTATTCCTATAATAGTCATAAAAAAGCAGCTTTAGCTGAAGAAAAGGGAAAATTTATTGAACAAATACTACCCATAGAAGTACAAGTAGGTAAAAACAAAAGAGAAATTATATCTAGGGATGAAAGCATAAGAAAAGATGTTAGTTTAGAAGCTATGGCAAAACTTAAACCAGTATTTAAGCAAGATGGAGTAGTAACAGCAGGAAACAGCTCACCTATGAGTGATGGTGCAGCAGCAGTGGTCATTATGGAGGAAGAGATGGCTAAAGGCTTAGGTTTAGAGATTTTTGCCAGATACAAGGCTTTTACGGCAGTAGGAGTAGATCCAAATATTATGGGTATCGGCCCTGTTCCAGCTACTAGAAAAATTTTAGAAAAAACAAATTTAAGATTGGAAGATATTGATTTAATTGAGCTAAATGAAGCATTTGCAGCACAGACTATAGCATGTGTGAAAGAATTAGGTATAGATGAAAATAAGTTAAATGTTAATGGTGGTGCCATTGCTCTTGGACATCCACTGGCAGGAACTGGAGCTGTTTTGACGACAAAAATGGTTTATGAGATGAGAGATAGAAATGCGCATTTAGGATTAATAACATTTTGTTGTGGTGGAGGCCAAGGAGTGGCCATGTTGTTAGAAAGAGATTAGATGTTAGTAGAAAGGAGATGATAAAATGGCAAAAACAATTATAACAGTTGCTCCAACAGGTGCTTGGCCTACAAAGAAGGACAATCCAAATGTACCAATGACACCAGAGGAAATAGCAGAAGATGTTTATGAATGCTATAAGGCAGGGGCCTCAGTAGCACATCTTCATATGAGAGATGATGAAGGACGAGGTACCATGGATAAAGAAAGGTTTGAGAAAACCGTAGCATTAATTAGAGAAAAATGTGATATTGTATTGAACTTAACCACATCAGGTGATTTATATGCTACTGATGAGACTAGACAAGCACATTTAAAATCTATAAGACCTGAGCTAGCTTCTTATGATTGTGGAAGCATGAATTGGATGCATACATCAGTGTTTTTAAATACTCCAAGTTTTTTAGAAGAATTAGGCTATACGATGCAAGAGTATGGAGTGAAACCAGAAATAGAAATATTTGATGCAGGAATGATTTATAACTCATTATATTACTTGAAAAAAGGTGTATTAAAAGCGCCATTGCATTATCAATTTGTTTTAGGGGCTCCAGGTGGTATGGAGGCTACTGTAGAAAATTTAGTATTTTTAAAGAATTTAATACCTGAAGGTTCTACTTGGTCAGCATTTGGAATAGGAAAAGGACATATTCCAATAATGTTAGCTACAATAGCATTAGGTGGACATATCAGAGTTGGTATGGAAGACAATGTAATGTTTGCAAAAGGAGAACTTGCAAAATCCAACGCACAATTTGTTACTCGTGCAGCTAATTTAATCAGAGAAAGTGGAAATGAAGTAGCGACATCAGATGAAGCAAGAGAAATCTTAGGACTGACAAAAAAGGAGGCTAAATAATGAAAATTGTAGATTTAAGTATAGCATTAGAAAGTGGATTACCAAGTGATCCACCAGATTATATACCTCATATTGAATATCAAAACCATAAAGATACAGCAGAAGATATGCTAAAGTTTTTTGGAAATGCAACTTTAGAAGATTTACCTGATGGAAATGGTTGGGCAGTTGAGTTTATGCGAATATCTACTCACGCAGGAACTCATATAGATGCTCCTTATCATTACTATCCAACAATGAATGGAGGAGAAAGGGCTTGGACTATAGATGAAGTACCATTAGAGTGGTTTTATGGCCATGCAGTTGTAGTAGATTTTAGAGATAAAGCAGATGGCTACAAAGTAGAACCAGCTGATTTTGAAGAGTATTTCAAGAAGATAAACTATATACTGCAACCAGGTGACATTGTCTTAGTAAATACGGGAGCAAGCAAATATTGGGGTACAAAGGAATACTTAGTAAAAGGATGTGGAATGTCTAAGGAGGCAACATTATGGCTTATAAACCAAGGAGTAAGGGTTGTTGGAACTGATGCTTGGAGTTGGGACAGGCCATTATCATTAATAGCTAAGGAATTTAATGAAACTGGTGATAAAAGTATTATCTGGGAAGGACATCGTGCAGGAGCAGAAAAGGCATATTGTCATATAGAAAAATTAACGAACTTAGAATCTTTACCTATAACAGGAAGCAAATTTTTCTGTTTTCCTGTAAAAATTAAAGGTGCAAGTGCAGGTTGGATCCGTGCTGTAGCCTTTGTAGAGGAGTAATTCTTAGAAAGGATTTACTCCTTTCTAAGAATCCAATATAAAAAAATAAAAATTAATTTGTGTACTACAAAATAATATACAGGAGGTTTAGTATATGGTCAACATTATTTTTGGTATATATGCCATTATTTTTGTTGGGTTGCTAATTGGTGCTGGCTTTGTTGCTAAGAAATGGGTATCAGACTCTGATGACTATATAATTGCAGGAAGAGAAATCAGTTTACCTATTAATACATTAGGAGTTGTAGCAATAGGTTTTGCGGGAACAAGTATTACCTTGGCACCAGGATTTTCAATGTTGTACGGTGTAAAGGGAGGAATTTACTGGGGAGTTATATATTCTATTTTTGGTCTATTGCTTTATGCTAATTTATTTTCAAATTTCATTAGAAGAGCAGGAGCTCAGACTTTACCTGAATATTTTGAAACTCGTTACAATGGACAAGTTCGTGGATTAGTAGCTATTACATCAGTAATAGGTATGTGTGGAATCTTAGCTAATAATATAGTTTCATTATCTTCCATTGTTTCTGGATATACGGGATGGCCTGTATACTTAATCACTGCAGCAGGTTTCTTGGTAATATTAATATTTGCAACTATGAGTGGTATGTGGGCTACTACGATAACAGACTTTATACAGGTTACAATTGGTACAATAGCAGTTCCAATTTTCTTAATAATCTTGATTAGTAAATATGGTGGATTTGAAATTTTCAATACTTGGTTAAGCGGAGACTGGGTTAACACTGGTTTAGCAGGAGCTTCTTTACCGGGATTGTCAATGAAATATCCTAGTATCCTAACATTTGCAATATTATTTGGTACAGCATTAGTTTGGGGAAATAACTATTATTGGATAAAAATTGCCTCCTGTAGAAATGAAAAAGTCGCAAAAAGATCTTATACAATTGGTTCAATTTATTTAATACTTGTATTTATGATACCGTTATCCTTTATTGGAATATATGCAGGTACTGTAATGCCTGAAACATTCACACTAGCTGGAGGTACAGTAGCTCATACAGCAGCTTACGGAGTAATGGCTAGAGTAATTACACCATTTTTGGGTTCTTTATTTATAGTAGGAGCTGCAGCAGCTGCATTGTCAACTTCATCAACATCAGCTATGGGTGCAACATCAACTGCAACTCGTGATATTTATAATAGAATGATAAATAAAAATGCTACTCCAAAACAAACATTAAGAGCAAGTAAAGGAATAATGGCACTAATCATTATTGTTACTTGGGTAATGACATTCTTCCCTGGAGGTCCGACTTACTTATTTGCCTTTGCTAATGCATGGTTAACTCCACCTGCGGTTTTATTATTGCTTGGAGCATTATGGCCAAGATTTAACTCTAGAGGAGCCTTCTGGGGAGTACTTTCAGGAATGGTTACAATGATTATTCTTACAATAACTGAGTTAACAGGAGTTTTTGTTATTGGAAATTGGACTCATATGGCAATAGTGGGATTCTTAGTTTCACTAATTGTAGGTATTATTACAGCTTTAACTGCACCTCCTAAATATTATGGAGCTTCAGATTGGAACATTAAAGCTAACAGCAATAATCGTATAGAAGTTAAGTTAAATGATTTTGATATCAAAGTATTAGAAATGATTAGAACTGGACATCATTATTTATCTGATATCAGTGACGGATTAAAAGTTGACTCTAAGATTTCTCATGAATCTATTGAAAAACTTGACCAAGGTGGATATATAGAAAGAGCAGGTTTAGTAGGAAGTAAATTCTTTACATTTAATATAACTGAGAAGGCTAATAAAGTATTGCCAAAACTTAATGAAAATGAAGCAAGGATGATAGAAGATTACCTCAATCCTAAATATGTTAGTTTCTTAGAATTAGTCTCAAAAACTCCAGATAAAGTTGGAAGATTTGCTAAAGATAATAATATGGCATCCTTGCAAATGTCTAGTATGATTTCACATTTAACTCGTGTAGGTTATATTAACGAGAAAGGAATGTTTAGAAGAAAGGTTGAAATTACAGATAAAGGAAGAGCCATGGTTGCTAAATATGTAAAATAATAAATGCATAGTTTGATTATAATTGAGGCTGTTTATTTTGAAGCAGTCTCCATTTTTTATATTTTAGATTTATATAATAAATTACTAGATAGAATTAGAAACATAAGAAGTTTTATGAAATATCAATATTTGAAGCTAAAATCTAAAATTATTGAGTAATGATAGATGCAAATAGTTTAGGAAAACCATACATATTGGAAAAAGGTTTGTTAATTGACTAATAAGTAAAATATAATAAGTAATAGGTAGAACTATGCGGCTTTCCATTGACTTATCGTTATATTCATAGACAATTTATAAGATTAAGTTTACAATTAAGATATCTAGATTTTATTTTAGTTATAGGAGGAGAAAAGATGGAAAGATGGGAATATAAAACAATCAAGATTAAGCTCAAGGGTTTTGTTGGAGGAATATTAGAAACGGAGGAGTTTGATTATGAATTAAATAAGCTTGGTGAGCAAGGCTGGGAACTTGTCTCATGCTTTTCAACAAACGGAGGGCAAGGGTATAGTAGAGAGGCAATAGCAGTATTCAAAAGAAGAAAACAATGATTTGAGGTGAACAATATGGAAGTTATATCAATTAGAAAATCCCCTGAATATAAGGATAAAGCAGTCAAATATTTTCAAAGTAAATGGGCATCTCCAAGTAGTATGAAGGTCTATGAGGACTGTATAACAAACTGTATTACAACTACTAGTCCATTACCTCAATGGTATTTGCTATTAGATAATGATAAAATAATTGGATGTGCAGGTCTTATAACAAATGACTTTATTAGCCGTATGGATTTATATCCTTGGGTGTGTGCATTATACATTGAAAAAGATTACAGGGGAAATAATTATGGTGCTCTTCTATTAGAGCAAGCTAAAGAAGATGCAAAAAGAGGCGGATTTTCTTCACTATATCTCTGTACAGATCACGTTGGATATTATGAGAAACATGGATTTAAGTATATTGGTATAGGTTATCATCCTTGGGGAGAGAGTTCTCGTATATATGCTATAGATTTATAAGCTAGAGGTTTATAGAAGAGAACTATGGGAAATTAAAAAAATTATAGAATTCTTCTTAGGGATTTAATTTTTTATGCAACTAATGAAGTTAAAGTGTAAGAAGTGAATAAAAATGCAAGAACTATTAAATGGGGGGGAGATTTATTTGGACAATATAGACAAACGTAATAGACTCGAAGAAGGGCCTTTTTCTTATAAAATATCAAAAGACAATAAGGTATTTATTTTTTGGGAAGGTAAGCAAGTAAAGATACTGAAAGGGAAAGAAAGTGAGAAGTTTATATCAAAGATTGCAAATGCTGATGAATTTGAATCACAGTTGATAATGGCTAAAATAACAGGTAATTTTAAGCGTGGAAATGAGAAAGTGAACAAGTCAAGATAAAATATGATTTTATGAAATTGTTGATTTTAGAAAATTTAGTCAATTCATAATCTATAAGAAACAGTACAAGTTCGAAATAAATTCATTTAAGTATATTTAGACGTGTTGTATAGTGGATAAAAAATAACTGCTAATAAGAAATAATTAGAATCAATAATGGAGGAGGGGACAAAATATGGCTTGGCCAACACATATTGTAGCAGCAGGGGGATACGTTTTTGATAAGAACGGAAACATACTTATTGTTAAAACCCATAACAGGGGATGGGATTGCACTGGAGGACAAATCGAAGTTGGGGAAAATATTGAGGAAGGTGTACTAAGAGAGATTCTAGAAGAAAGTGGAGTGAGAGCTTCTGTTAGATGTTTAGTAGGTATATACTCCAATGTTGGACAGCATTTATATTATGACGGTGTTACACCTGTACCTACAAAGGTTATGTTTGATTTTATCTGTGACTATGTAGATGGAGAATTAAAGTCTTCTAATGAAACTAGTGAAGTGATTTGGGTTCCTAAAAATGAAGTATTAAATTATATTACATCCCCTGCTAGCGCGTTTAGATTTAAAAATGTACTTGAATTCGATGGTCGTATTCGTTATTGTTCTTATGTCACAAAGCCAGAGTTTAAAGTTTTATCATCGAGATTTGTTTAATTATAAAATAAATAGAAAATGCTCATGAAATAAAATTATTTTAAGGGGGTATTAAGATGATGGAAATTATTAAGGTTTATAGGGAAAGCCTTCCACCATTAAGGTTAATAGGAAAGCGGTATACAAACAATGATAGAGACCAATATGGCAGTTTTAGCGACAAGTGGTGTGAGTGGCATGAAAAAGGTTATTTTAGAAGAGCTAGGGAGTTTGCCTGAAAATGAAGGGGCTTATCTAGGCTGTATGAGATGTACAGAGGAATTTGAGTATTGGATCGGTATGTTTTTTCCTGAAAATACTCCTGTTCCAGATGGTTTTATGCATGTTGATATCCCTTCAGGGGATATAGGTGTCTGCTGGGTTTATGGCCGTGAGGACAACGGAGAAATTTATGGAGAAGAAATACATAATATATGTATGTCAAAAATAAAAGAAGTGGGATGGAAATTTACTGAGGATACTTGGTTTATTGAGCGCTATAATTGTCCACGTTTTACAACACCTGATGAAAGTGGGAAAGTGATTTTAGATTATTGTGTATATCTAGAGGACTAACAAGAATAAGCTAGCGTTGATTGAGTATTGTAATTTAGCTAGAATGATAAATGATGCAATTTGTTTGAGACACTTATATATGTATATGACGGTAGAGCAACAATTTAGTAATTATTTAATAAGATATAAGAAAAGTTAAGGGACATGACTTCAGCTTATGTGTTTTTCAATAATAAGATGTTATTGCCTTATAGAATTGGTTAAAAAGTAGTGAAACTATCATATTAATGATCCTAAAACATAGATGTCAATAGATTAGGATATTAAAAAGGTTTCATGAATATATTTTAAATACTCCAGAGGGAAAGAAATCAATATATCGAGATTCTAAAATAAAGAGGGAAACACTCTATTTCAAATTTTGGAGAGAGATGGATATGAGATTAAATGAAATAGAAGAATTTATTGTGAACTTATTTGATACTAAAGATAATGATTATTTTTATGATGAAAGTGGAATTACAGTAAGAGGAACAGAAGATATAAAGAGAATTGGATACTGTACAAACTTAACACTGGATACCATTGAAGAGGCAATAAAAAATAAGGTAAACTTGATTATAACTCATCATGATGCTTGGGACTTTATATTTGGACTTAAGGATGCCTGCAGAGAAAAGCTATTAAAAAACAATATTTCTCATTACTTTAACCATCTTCCATTGGATGACTGTGATTTTGGTACCAATAATTCCTTAATTGAAAAATTAGGCCTAAATATTGTTGAAAAAACACACTTAGAAGATGGGTTCTATTGTGGACGTATAGTAGAGATTTATGAAGGAATGAAATTTGAAGAGCTAGTTCAAAAACTAGAGAAATTATTAGAAGAACCAGTAAGAGCTTGGAAGTTCAATGATAAACTTATAAAAAGGATTTGTATAGTATGTGGAGGCGGAAGCTCAACTGCAGACCTTAAAGTAGCAGCGGAGAAAAATTGTGATGTCTACATAACTGGAGAGAAGGTATTATACACTATAGAATATGCTAAATTTATAGGAATGAATTTAATAGTGGGAAGTCATACTTTTACTGAAATATTTGGGGTAGAAAGCCTTGCTAAAAAAGTTAAAGAAAAATACACCAATATAGAAATTATTAGACTAAAGGAAGATCATCTTGAAGCACAATGAAGAAGGCTCTAGTACTAAAAATAAATTTGTATAGTGAAATCACAAAATATCTAACATTATAAATAAAAGCTGTTTATTGTCATAATGGAGGTTAGTATGAATTTATCAGAGATTCAAGATAAAGTTAGCAGATTTTCTAAAGAGAAGGGTATAGATTCAAGTGTTAATATTAGAATAATTGATTTAGCATCTGAGGTTGGAGAGCTGTCAAAAGAAGTCTTAAAAGGGACTGACTACGGTAGTAAACAATTCGAAAAAACTGAACAATGGGAAAGTGAAGTTGGAGATGTGTTATTTTCTCTTATTTGCTTAGCAAACGAAACTAATACTGATTTAGAAACTTGTCTTGATTATGTACTTGATAAATATGAAAAAAGATTTGTAGAAAAAGGTGACTTAGGTTCTGGAATATAGATTAAAGTAAAAAACCACAAGACAAGTCATAAATTTGCTTAAACTATGGATTATGAATATTCAAAATCCATAGCTCTGGACTAGAAAAAATATATATGTAGAAAGGTGTCCAATATTAAGGATATCTTAGAGTTTGAATAGTGATATATATGAAAATTGATTGTTAAGCAATATATTCTTACAATCAGATAGGGAAAGTTTAATGACTTTCCCTAAAATTATTATTTATTTTGGAAAGAATTTTTATAATAGAATTACCCATAGACAATCTGTTGGATTAAGCTTACAATAAAAATGTCTGAATTTTATTTCAATTAAAAAGTTTTTTGTCTTTTATATCACTAGAGATTCAAAAACCAAGAGGAGTGATATTTTGATTACATATAAAGTCTATTCTAATGATTTAGAACAACTTGAAATAGGCGATGGTTTTTTTGAAGGCTGGCCAAATCCACCAAGTAAAGAAAAACATAGACAAATATTAGAAAAAAGCTTTAAGTCTATAGTAGCAGTAGATGAAAAAAATAGCATGATAATTGGATTTATTAATGCTGTTAGCGATGGTATATTATCAGCATATATTCCACTATTAGAAGTATTACCTGAATATAGAAATCAAGGTATTGGCACAGAATTAGTTAAAAAAATGCTAGAAGAATTAAAGGATTTTTATATGGTTGATTTATGCTGTGATGAAAGTTTACAGGAATTCTATAAAAAATTTGGTATGATGAAATCTCAAGGAATGATATTGAGAAATTACAAGTATCAATGTGGAAGAGAGTTGTAGAACAAGGGGGAATTGCATGTTAGATAGCAAGGGATTTGATTTATGGGCAGATGGATACGATAAATCAGTTCAAATAAGTGATGAAAGCCAAGAATATCCTTTTGCAGGATATAAAGATGTATTAAACACAGTTTATAAAATAGTGAGAGGGAAAACAGGTACTATTTTAGATATTGGTTTTGGAACTGGGGTTTTGACTAAAAAGTTATATGACGATGGCTATAACATAACAGGAATAGATTTTTCGCAGCGTATGATTGAAATAGCTCAAGAAAAAATGCCGACAGCTAAATTGATTCAATATGATTTTACGAAGGGACTTCCAAAAACACTAGAAGACATTAAATTTGACTGGATTATTAGTACCTATGCAATTCATCACTTAACTGATGAAGAGAAAAAAACTTTTATATGTGAATTAATGAAACACTTAAATCCCGGTGGAGCAATTGTTTTTGGAGACGTTGCATTTCAGACAAGAGAAGATTTAGAGCAAGCTAAAAGAAAAGATCAAGATCAATGGGATAACGAAGAGTTTTATCTTGTGGAAGATGAAATAAAGGAGATGTTCCCAGAATTAGAGATAAATTTCATTCAAATATCATATTGCTCTGGAGTAATGACTATTAAATAACGAACCTTGAGTTTAAATGTAATAGTACGATATTGTAGTGAAAATAATGTAGGCTGAATATGTTGGAAATAGTTCCTGATAATGAATAATTAGACCGAAATATTGACAGTGTTAACCATATTAGAGATGTGTGATAGTACAGACAATATGTCTAATGGAGAGGTGACATATGAATCTAGAAGAAAGAATGTACTTAATTGACGTTCAAAGTGTAAATTTAACAGAATACAATCCAAAAGGTATAGTTCTAGATATTGGAGGCGGAGGAGAAGGTGTTATTGGACAACTTTTAAGAGATAAAGTAGTTGCAATTGATCCTAGAGGAGATGAACTTGAAGAAACTGCTGAAGGGCCATTGAAAATCATCATGGATGCACGAGAATTGAAATTTCTAAATAATACTTTTGATGCAGTTACTTCTTTTTTTACATTGATGTACATAGAAAAGCAAGACCATAAAAAAGTTTTTGAAGAAATATATAGAGTTCTTAAAGATGATGGAGAGTTTACTGTTTGGGATGTTACTATTCCGCCATATCCTGGTGGAACAAAAGATATATTTTTGGTACCTCTCGAAATTGAACTAAGGGACAAGAAGATTACAACAACCTATGGTGTATTGTGGACTCAATCTGGACAAGATATGAATTACTATATTCAATTAGGAGAAAGAATAGGATTTGAAGTTATAAAAAAAGAAGAAATGGACCAGATATATTGTATTGGATTTAAGAAGAAATCTAATGGTAACTAGTATAATCGAAATAGATGATGATATAGAAGTATATGAGTAAGAGAATCTTGAATAGACTAGAAAATGTTCGTAAGATAATTGATAAAATTTTATTTAAGCAGTACAAGTTTTTCAATCATTGAAACTGAGAAAAATAGATTAGATGTCTTGCTTAAAGAATTAGGCATTAGGTAATAATTTTTTAAGAAGATTGAAGGGTTATATATAATGGGGTGATACGATGATTCGGGAAAGAGAATTTAGAAAGCTAGGTATTTCAGATTTAGCTCTTGTTTTGCAAATGGAGAAAGATTTTCGAAGTGGTTTCATTTGTGAAGAAAATGCTAGACAGTTTCTGTTAAATCCCCAGAATTGGAGTTTTGCATGCATTCAAGAAAAACAGATTATTGGATTTGCTTATGGATATGAGCTTAACCGTTTAGACAATAAAGGGAACATGTTATACATTCACGAAATAGGTGTACTTCCACAATATCAGAGACAAGGTGTTGGATTTCAAATTCTTATGAACATAAAGCAGTTATGTAAGATGACAGGTATTTGTAGATTTTTCTTATTTACACAAAAACATAATGTTGCTGCTTGTGCATTATATGAGAAAGCTGGCGGAGAAAAGACAGCTGATTCATATGATGATGACGTTGTTTACTTTTTTAATAAGTTTGAGTAAGAGAGGGATTACTTATTATTTTGTAAGATATAATGCATTAGTAAAAATATGTTTTCTTCATATTTTCATAGATATAAATTTCAATATATCTAGTGGATTATGGTGGAGCCCATTTTTAGAAGAGCTTTAAGTGGGCTCCTATTTATTTATAAAAAATTATAATCACTATATATTATTTTCAAAAAATATGTTGAATATACTCCGTATGGAGTATATAATTATATATAAGAAAATATTTGGGGAGGAATAATAATGAATTCTTTAGAAAAAGTAACTATCAATGTTAATGCGGTTGATTTAGGACAGATTGATTTATTAGTAAAAGAAGGATTTTATTCAAACAGAACGGATTTTATCAAAACTGCTATTAGAAATCAGCTAAAAGCTCATGATTTAAGCATTAGGGATGTCATTGTAAGAAAAGAATACAGTGTTGGAATTGTGAGTTACAGTAAAAAAGATTTAGAAGAGTGTCTAGCTAAAGGCATAAAGTTAGATATTAAGGTTGTAGGTATGTTAGTGTTGAAAGATAATATTCCAATCGATTTAGCTGTTAAAACTATAAATTCCATTGATGTATCAGGAATATTTAAATGTAATGATGATTTAAGAAAAGCACTATCAAATATTATATGTAATTAATATTGATTAGTTAATGTTGATTAGTGAGGTGAGACTATTTGTTCTATCAAAAGGACTGGATTATGAAGCAGATACAAAGTATGATTCAATTAATTGCTAAAGTATTTTTTAAAAAAGATACTATCAAGTATGAAATTATTGATGAATCAAATATTACCCAAGCTGATTTATTACATAAGGAACTTGTTGGACTTCTAAATTCATTGAGAATAAACGAAGCAGAAAACTTATTGTTTGAGCGTATTAGAACGAATGACTTAAACTATCTTGCAGTAGCACTTGATTTCTATAGAAGAATAAATGAATTAAATGATGAGGAGTTAGAAGAAGCTGACTTTTCCAGAGATGAAATAAAGTCAGGGCTTGAAGAGATTTCGAAAATGTTTGGACTTATGTTGTAAAAGATATTAGAGAATAATTTTATGTAAAAATATAAATTAAATAGAGATTTATGTTTTTTTTCTGGATTCTGTTTTTTGATAGTATTCATAATAAATTTTTTATGTAATGAATTATTGATATTAATAATCTTAAATGGAATTACATGTATTCTCAATTTTATTAATGCTTACCATAACCATAAGAAAATTATTAAAATAGACTAAAAGTATATATTGATTTGGGAAAGTGAAGAAGTAATAAATTAAAAAGTGCAAAAAATCATAAAATGAGGTGATATCAAGTGACTATAAAAATCTTAAAACAACTAATGCTGCTTCCCAAAGAAGAATATATTATAAATAAACGAGTAAATATTCGAGGATTAAACGTTCAATTGATGAGCCTTACAATAGAAGAAGATAGAAATCGTCTATGGTTCATATATGAAGATAAAGATTTACTTGATGTAGATATAGAAGATCCGTATTGGGACGCTAATGAAAAGCTTAAAACAAATCGAGAAGAGTTATTGCGCAGACTTGAAGCAGATAGAACAAATAAGTATTTTCATATAAGAAAAATGGAGATACAAGGGCAAACTATTAATTTCGACTCTTCAAGCTGTGGTCCACTTTATAATAAGAGTGAAGAAGAATTAATGAAACTTCAGCATTTTGCAGAAAAAGGGTTAATTCCTTCTGAATGGGATGACACACCATTAAGAGGATTAGTTATGGGTTCATTTGAACAAGTTAAAGAAGAAGAGGTTCCAGTCATTGATGATACTAAAGAGATGTCAATAAAACTGTATATCGATAGAAGCTTTAAAGAGATACCTATCCAGCATCCTTTTAAAGTAAAGTTTGGCAAACAGGAAATAGATAAAAAAGTTAAATACTCTGACCCATTACTTAAACAAGAGCAATATTTTTACATAGATGAAATTTATTCTTTTGACCCATACGAAGATATAATACAAAAAGTTGAGAGAATAGAAGATGTAAAAATGCGAGAAGATATACTTAAACATCATATAGAAGCATTGGAAAGCGTATGTCCAAGGAATAAGAATTTAGCAGTAATGAAATATGAAACAATTGATAATGTTCAGCTTAATTTTCAGATGAAAGACTATTTAGATTCAGAGCCATTGCGTCGTAATTCAGCTACCTCAGTTGGATTTATCAGTACATCTAAAGAAATTGGTATCAATGGATATAAGGTAAGAGAATGTGTACTTCAACCTATAGATAAAGATTTTGATGGTGAGCTTGAAATCGAGCTATTTTCAAGATATGTTGAAATACCAGAAGAAATTATACAATGTTAGGATAACTAAAAATAGGGTGATTTAATTGGGTCTGACGATGATATTATTTGTGCTGTTAATGATATCTTTTTTTGGGATAATTGTAGGAGTTTTAGGTAAAAACAGTACAATTACAATTATCTCATCAATTGTATGCATTTTATTGATAGCTTTTATGATGTTTCTGATTTTTATATTGGTTCCTTCAATGTAGTGTTTGTAAGACTAACAGAGTACGAAAGAAAATATCTTGTACATATGCAAATTTTTAAAGAAACATACCTATTGCTTAATATATGAATTTATATTAAAATAGACAAAAAAACATAAGGAGATGAATAGAATGATATTATATGCTGCTATATTAGAAACAATAGATCCACAAAAGGATGCAGAAATACTTGATGAACATAAGGCATATCTTCAAAAATATATAGATGAAGGTAAAATATTTGCAAAGGGTCCATTTACAGATCATAGTGGTGGATTAGTTATTTACAAGGTTGACAGCTACGAGGAAGCTAAAAAACTAGCAGAAAATGATCCAGCAGTGCTAGAGATGTCTAGGACTCTTACATTGAAAGAATGGAGAAGTAATATAGAATAAAAAATTTTTCCTTCTTGATTAAATATACCCCCATAGGGTATACTATTAATAGCTATATAAAAATCAAGGAGGAATTTTTATGTCAGATGTAATTATATATTCAAGTAATTCCTGTAGATATTGTGTATTAGCAAAGGAATATCTAAAAGAAAAAGGTGTAAGCTACGTAGAGAAAAATATTAGTACTGACCCAGAAGCTAGAAAAGAATTGGTGAAAAAAGGGTATATGGGAGTACCAGTAATCATAGTCAATGGAGAAGAAATATTAGGTTTTGATAAAGCAAGATTAGAAGAACTTTTGTAATTAACTAAAAACTTAGTGCAAAATTTTATTGCCCTATATGTGAATTATTCACTATAGGGCATTTTAATTATTTATTATTTTTTTCTTAAAAATTTCTTAATTTTAATACTTATCCCAAGAAATGTAATATAATAGACTCAGATAAGTATGTATAAGAACTGCCTAGGGAACAAATAGAGAGTAATTTCGTTAAATAATTATAATCAACGTCATAAGGAGTGGTTTAGATGCACAAGAAATTTAAATCAGTATTATTACTAGCTATTATATTTGTTTTTTCATTAGGTTTTTCGAGGATATCATATGCAGAAGAACCATTTGAGGTCAAGACTAGTATAGGATTTAATGGTTTTTACAAATATGAGTACATTACACCCATAAGTATTGAGGTAAAAAATAATTTTAAAGATATAAATGGAAAAGTCCAGATTCTTTTTGAGAATGCGGTTAGTTCAGGCAAAAAGCTATATACTGCCTATACAAAGGAACTTGATATTGCTAAAGGTGCTACAAAGACTATAAATATGGAACTCAAACTGGACAGGTATATAATTGAATATAAAGTAAGAATTTTAGATAAAAATGATAAAGTAATATGGGAAAATAAACCCATCACATTTCCAACTGCTAAAGCTTCTAATTCAGTAGGTATTGGGATATTAAGTGATGAATATGAATCCTTGTGGTATTTGCCGCTTATGGTATTTTCAAATCAAGATCAGAATAGCGAAAGAAGAACTACTGCTATATGTGATTTAGGTGGGCAGCTACCTACTGACATAAGGTTTTTAGAAATGCTGAATGTAATTATAATCAACAATTATAACACAGAAAAGCTGACACTAGAGGAAATAAATACTTTAACGAAATGGGTAAATAATGGAGGAGTGCTATTGATAGGCACAGGGCCAAACTATAATAAGACACTAAAAGGGCTAGGAGATTTAAATTATATAAATGTAACAGGAACATTATCAATTGCTGAAATTAAAAATATGAAGGATTCTAGTGGGAATCTATTTATTCCAAAATCTCCACTTCAAATTATAAATGCTACTTCAAGTACAGGTAATGTTGTCATTGAGGAAGAAAACCATCCCATTATATTTACTAAGAGTAGTGGAAAGGGGAAAATTATAATATCTGCTTTTGACTTGGGCTTAAGCCCTTTCATAGATTGGAGTGGAAAAGATAAGTTTATACAAAATATATTAGCAGGAGATATTTCTAGAACATATTCAGGAAATATCATAAGTAGCAACAATACTCCATATAGATTTTATTCTATGATCCAATATATCCCAACAAATAAGGCTCCTTCTTTTAAAGTAATCATCGCTATACTTATGGTATTTACGGTAATAGTAGGGCCAATTAATTATTTAGTTTTAAGAAAACTAGATAAAAGAGAAATGGCTTGGATTACCATACCTGCTTTATCAGCTATATTTTCCTTAATAATGCTTATTTGGGGTTCTGGAACTAGCTTTAAAAGTCCTCTTATGAATAATGTTTCTATTATCAGAATAAATAACGAGTTGAATAGCTATGATATAAGCACTTATTCAGGAGTTATAAGCTTTAAAAATGGTGATGTCAATATTAGCTCAAATGAAGACATAGACATTTCTCCAAATTTTAGCTATGGTAATAATAATTATGCGAATTTCAATAATGAAGATGTTGTCCTAGAATATATTTTGCAAAAGAATAATACTATTTCTTTTAAAAATAGAGGAGTTTGGGATATACAGCAAATTATGTTAAAGGAAACAAGAAAACTAGAGCAGAGTATAATCCAGAATTTAAAGTTAAAGGGTAACATCATATCTGGAGTAATAAAGAATGATACAAATATAGACTTAAAAGACGCAATTTTATTCTATGGCTTTGATTTTTATAAGATAGGGGATATTAAAAGTGGAGAATCAAAATCTGTAAACTTGAGTATAAATGCTTTAAATTCTTTTAACCAATCTAGTACTATGTATAAAAAAGACATTTATCAGATACTAGATTCTATATATCCTTGGAGTGGTTCAAGAACTGCAAGCAATCAAGATACTATACTTAGTCCAGAAGTAAAAAGGGAAATACTTGAGACTATTTTGCAGTATAATATTTACTCTAGTAATAATGGCGCATATCTAATAGCTTGGAATACAGACAATTTATCTAGTGATATAACTGTAAATGGAAAAATGGCAGAAAGAATTGATAGAAATATTATTACTATGTCAGTTGATTTGAATTATGAAAAAGGTGATTTAGTAGAAATACCACATGGTGTTTTGTTTCCTCAAATATTAGAAATGACAGGTTTAAGCTATGAGACTTATGATAGAAGCTTTTATGGGCAAGGAAATGTAATAATTGGTATAAAAGCAGATGAAAAAATTGATTTTCAAGAGATAAATATTGATTTGACATATGCTAGATTATCATTAGGAGACAAAGCATGGTTATACAATTACAATAGTAATAAATGGGATGAAATAACAGGCTCTTCTGTAACAATAGACCTTAACAGCAAAAATATCTACTATGATGTAATTCAGGGCGCAAAACTAAAGATTAGCTTAGATGGAAATGACCAAATATGGATGCCTACATTTTCAGTGAAGGGGGTAGCTAAGTAATGATTAGAATAGAGAATTTAACTAAACAATATGGAAAATTTACAGCAGTAGACAACCTTTCCCTTGAAATAAAAGAAGGAGAAATATATGGATTTGTAGGTCCCAATGGAGCAGGTAAGACCACAACACTTAAGATGATATCTACTCTTTTAAAGCCTACTTCTGGTAATATTTTTATTGATGATATAGATGTATCTAAAAATATAAAAGAAGCTAGAAGCGTCATAGGTTATATGCCTGACTTTTTTGGAGTTTATGATAATCTTAAGGTAGATGAATACTTAGAGTTTTATGCTGATATAGCAGGCTTAAGTAAAACAGAAAGGAAAAGAATCATAGGAGAGTTATTAGAACTGGTGGATTTACCTCATAAGGTAGATGCTTATGTAGATTCATTGTCTAGAGGTATGAAGCAAAGGCTCTGTCTTGCAAGATGCCTTATACACAATCCTAGATTTTTAATATTAGATGAGCCAGCATCAGGGATGGACCCTAGAGCTAGAGTACAGATGAAGGATATACTAAGAGAACTTAAGAGAATGGGGAAAACTATATTGATAAGTTCTCATATATTACCAGAGCTAGCAGAGTTATGTACTAGTATTGGTATAATAGAAAAAGGAAAAATGGTCATAAGTGGTACTGTTGATGAAATAATGAAAAAAGTCAGCGGTACAAATGGAGTGCGCATTAAAGTATTAGGTAATGTTGAAAAAGCAATTAATTTATTAAGGGAGGAACCTTTAGTTTCAGATATTTACGACAATGATAATATTATAGAATTTGGATTTAGTGGAGATGAAGAAGATATGGCTAATTTGATAAAAAAACTTGTACTAAAGGAAGTATCTATAGCTTCATTTAATCCACTTCAAAGCAACCTTGAAGAAATATTTATGCAAGTTACGAAAGGAGATGTGGAATAATGAATCCAGTTTTAAAAAAGGAACTAAAAACAAAAATGAGGACTTGGAGAACACCAGTAATGATATCTCTTTACGTACTTGTATTATCATTACTTATAATGCTTATGTTTGGAGACGTGATATTTTCATCCAGTTACTATAGAGGATTAAGGTTAAGTAATGTTAGAGAAATGTTTTTTATATTTGCTATATTTCAGCTACTACTTCTTATATTTATAGTACCTGCAACTACATCAGGAAGTATTTCTGGAGAAAGAGAGCGCAGTACTCTTGATTTATTAATTTGTACTAAAATGTCGAGTTTTTCGATAATATTAGGTAAGCTGTTTTCTTCTATTGCTGAAATAATTGTGTTGTTGATTGCGTCTATACCAGTAATGAGTACGTTTTTCATATTTGGAGGTATTTCTCCTGGAAATATAATACTCATATTTGGATTTTATTTCGTAACAGCAATATTCTTTGGAAGTATAGGAATATTTATGTCTACATTTTTCAAGAAGACTTCAACTTCAACTGTAGCAAGCTATGTGATGGCTTTGTTTTTACTAGGTGGAACTGCTTTTATAGTTCTACTAATTAGAGTACTGTTTTATTTGCCAAGAGGATTGTCTATTACTCAGACCTTCCCTATAATCTTATACGCTAATCCTTTAAGTGGGCTTGGTTCTATATTATTTAAGATGATGGGGACAGATATTTTAAGTGGTTTTATTGGTAGAGGTTCTGTAAATAATCCTCTGATGCCTCTTTATATTAATCTTTGCTTCGATATAGTTTTATCAGCCATACTATTGTATTTATCAGCGTTAAAGATAAATCCTATGACAAAGCTTGGAGGAAGGACTAGAAGGAAAAAAGCAAAAGGTAAAAAGTAACATTTAATGATATATTGATTGAAAGTAGTTTGATACTTGCAAAAAGATAAATATAAAATCAAAACAAGGATTGATTATTATGCTTGATAAGAAGTTAATAGAGCTATTAAGACCTTTAAGAATTAAGTTGTACTTTTACAAATTGTTGAATTATTCCTTATATTCATTATTGGGATTTTCTGCAGTTTTCTTAGCCTTAATAGTATTGTCCAAGATAATACCAATCACATTTATTTGGATGAAAGTAATTATACTATTAGTTATATGCTTATTAGCGGGAATTGTTTGGTCAATATATAAATTCCCTTCTTATTATGACACAGCAAAGTTAGTGGATGGACTTGGACTTAAGGAAAGGACAATAACAGCATTAGAACTAAAGGGTAATGATTCAAAGCTAGCAGAGCTGCAAAAAAAAGACGCTATTAATAATTTAGCTAATGATGAAATAAGGAAAAAGATTTTTATTAAGCCTTCGCTTAAAATAGCTATATTAGCAATGGCTTTGATTTTTTCTTCAATTATTGTTGGGTTTATTAATACACCTTCTAATGAAAAAGCACTCATTAGAGAAAAAAATAAACAGATTATAAAAAACGAAATAAAGAGAATCACAAAGGTAGAAAAAGAGTTAAATGAAGAAGATTTACTTACATTGGAAGAGAAAGAGCAGATAGAAAACGTACTAAAGGAGTTAAAGAGAAAATTAGATAAGTCGGATAATGTAAAGGATATCCAAAAAGAAGCATTAAAGGCAAAAAAAGAACTTAAGGGAATACAAGAAAAAATAAGACAGAAAAAAATAGAGGAAATAGCGAAAAAGCTTTCAGATAAAGAGTTTACTAAAGAGCTTGCAGAAAATTTAAAGAATGAAGATGTAGGAAAAATAACAGAAAGCATTGATAAAATGGCGGATCAGATAAAAAATATGGATAAAGAGCAGCTAGAAAATCTAGCGGAGGATATGGCAGCTTTAGCAGAAGAACTTAAAAATAATCCTGAGCTTAGTGATGCATTCAACCAATTAACAAAGGTTTTATCACAAAATATAAGAGCCAATTTAAATAATGCTAATTTGTCAAATAGTCTAAATAATTTGTCGGAGGCTTTATTAGGGCTAATGAATGATTCTCAAGTATCAGGAGCCATATCACAGCTTAATGAAGCATTAAGCAATTTAAGTTCTATAGAAAATAATTTCCAAGGAAATAATGGTTCAAATGGGCAGTCAAATTATTCAGGAAATCAAGGCACTAATCAAGGAAATGCTGGGCAGAGCCAAGGTAGCAGTCTGGATTCAGGAAATGGTCAAGGATCTGGAAGTGGTCAAAGTCAGGGACAAGTAGGGGGAGGTACAGGAGCAGGAGAAGGCTCATCAGCTGGGAATGAAAATTCATCAGGTAGCAGAAGTTCAGGGCAAGGCGGCAAAAAACAAGGATCTGAAAAAGAAGTAAAAGAATATGAGAGTATATTCACTCCTAAAAATCTTGGAAGAGAAGGTGAGCAAACTCAAGTTCACGGCAATATAAATGACTCAGGAGGCAATGATATCATCCAAGTAAAGAAATTTGGAGATATAAAAGGCGAATCCATGCCTTATAACCAAGTATTAAATGTGTATAAGCAAAATGCATATAAAAGGCTGGATAATGAAGAAATTCCTCCTAATATGAAGGAGATAATAAGAAAATACTTTAGTGATCTAGAATAGAAATTATTTTTGATACAGAGAAGTAGCAAGAATAAGGAAACATAGAATAAAATACTAAGCTAACTTTTTGCAGGGCACGACTATAATTCTTAGCGAATGTAGGTGAAAAATCCGTTAAACAAGTATATTAAGGTAAGGTCAGAGTATGCTGACATAAGGAGGTACAACGAAATCGGAGATTTCTGTAACTCCATTAACCGATTATGACCTAACCCAATTTACTTGAAGAATAAAGGAAGCTCAAAAGGCATGCTTTTGAGTACTACAATTTCACTAAATCTTAGATTTGGGTAATTGGAGCATAGGTCAAATGCAAAGGACAACAAATTTATGTGAGCATAGCGAGCAAATAAATTTGCATTGCCCGACTGCTAACTGTGAGCTTGTATTTTATTCTAAGTTAATATTGATTGATACCTATAAGAATAGAGGTGTAACATATGGAAATAACAGAAAAGGATTTAATAAGTTTCAAAGAGCAAACAGATAAAATCAAAAACGAAATAAGCAAGGCAATTATAGGTCAGAAAGACATAATAGAGCAAGTACTCATAGCTATCCTGTGTGAAGGCAATGTGCTGTTAGAAGGAGTACCAGGACTAGGTAAAACTCAGCTAGTAAAAACCATAGGCAAGGTTTTAGACTTAGAGTTTTCCAGAATTCAGTTTACGCCAGACCTAATGCCAGCAGATGTAGTAGGTACAAACATCATCACACAGGATGAGAAAGGTGCAAGCAGATTCATATTTCAAAAGGGACCTATTTTCAGTAATATAGTTCTTGCAGACGAAATAAATAGAGCAACACCAAAGACTCAAAGTGCGATGTTAGAGGCCATGCAAGAAAAAACAGTTACAGTAGGTAATACTACCTATGAAATGAGTAAGCCTTTTTTCGTATTAGCTACACAAAACCCTATTGAGATGGAAGGCACATATCCACTGCCAGAAGCACAAATGGACAGATTCTTATTTAAGCTTTACGTAAAATTTCCTAAACTTGAGGAGCTCAGCCAAATAGTAAGCATTACTACATCTGCAGTTGAAAATGAGATAAATAAGGTAAGTAATGGGGAAGAGCTAATAAAAATGGCAAACATAGCTAAGGAGGTTCCTATAGCTAAACCGGTTATGGAATATGCTATGAAACTGATACTTGCCACACATCCAGAGGAATTGTCAAGCCCAGATATAACAAAGAAATACGTCAGATATGGTTCAAGCCCAAGAGGAGCTCAAGCTATCATTAAGGCTGCAAGAGTAAAAGCTTTAATGGAAGGTAGGTATAATGTATCCTTTGATGATATCGACTATGCTGCTTATCCAGTATTAAGACATAGAGTATTACTTAATTTTGAGGCAGTATCAGATAACATATCTAGCGAAGATATTATAAGGCAAATAGTAGAAGAACTGCGAAAGCAATTGAGAATTGATTAAAGGTTTAGAATTATATATTAAGAAATGAGAATAAAAGTAAAAGCTGTTGTATCTGTACAGGATGACGGAAAGCTTGTCAGATTGAGATGAGAATTTCATTGGAGATGCTAATTTAACATAATGAAGGACTGATATTATGGAACAGAAACTTATAGATAGCAGCTTATTGAAAAAGCTAGAATCCTTAAAATTAAATACTACCATTACATTAAACCAAGGTTATGGTGGAGGACGAAAATCTAAGAGTAAAGGGTCATCAGTGGAATTCTCTGATTTTAGAGAGTATGTTCCTGGTGATGATTTTAGAAAAATTGACTGGAATGCATACGGCAGATTTCAGAAGCTTTTCATCAAGCTGTTTATGGAAGAAAGAGAAGCAAATATAAATATTTTCATAGATACGTCTAAATCTATGGATTTTGGAAATCCTAAAAAGTCTACACTTGCAAAGCAGTTAGCTTTAGTTTTTGGATACCTAAGCTTAGCAAATATGGATAGAGTTAATATTTACACTTATGGGAATAACAAGCTGGAATCATTAGAGCAGTTAAATGGAAAGAACAATATCCATAGATTGGCGTCATACTTAGATAATATAGCCTTTGACAAATCAGAAGACTTTTTTCCATATATAAAGGCTAGAGCATATAAAAGAGGTATTTCAATAATAATATCAGATTTATTCTCTGATAACTTTCAAGATGCAGTTAAATACCTTGCATTTATGAATCAGAGCATAATAGTGCTTAACATATTATCAATAGAAGAAATCAATCCTTTTTACTCAGGAGATGTTAGATTAATAGATAGTGAAACAGAGGAAGGAAAGGACATATCTATTACCAAATCTGTTTTAGAATCATATGAGAGAGCGTTTAAGAGTTTTATAAATAGAAATAGAGAAATATGCAGAAAATTTAGCTGTCAATATACCCTTATTTCCAACGAACTTTCAATTGAATCCATAGTTTTTGATAACCTAACTAATGTAGGTATTTTGAGGTGATAAAATGAGCTTTTATTCCCCACTTTTCTTTTTGTTTTTAATTGGACTTATTCCAATCATAATAATGTATTTACTGAAAAAACAGCATATAGATATAGTTATTTCCAGCAATTATCTATGGGAGAAGGCTCTGAAGGATGTTGAAGCAAATAGGCCTTGGCAGAGATTGAGAAAAAATATTCTGCTCATTTTGCAGCTGCTCATATTTTCATTAGTAGTGTTGTCACTGGCAAAGCCATATATATTTTCAACAAACACAACTAGTGGCAATACTATTATAGTTCTTGATACATCTATGAGCATGCAGGGAAGGTCAGGTGAAACTACTAGATTTGATATTGCAAAAAAAGAAGCAGAAGAGATAATAGATAATCTTAAGCCCAATACGTCAATTACTATTATTACTATGGATACATCACCAAATATATTGATAAATAATACCAACAGCAAAGACATCGCTAAGAGACAGTTAGCTTCTATTAAACCAACTAACTCAAAAGACAATTTATATGAAACCCTATCATTATTAAATGCAATGACAAAGGACATAGATAACTACTCGATTCTTTTTTATACAGATAAGTGGATTGAAACAGATATAGACAAGTTATATTTAAACTATATTGATGGAGAGCAGAGAAATGTAGCCATAGAGAACATTTCCCATTCATCGGATTCCAGTGGAATAACTGTTCTTACAACAGTTACTAATTATTCAAATGATAATATAAGCTTTGATTTATCATTATATGTAGATGATAGCTTATATGATGTAAAAGAAGTAAGCCTTTTACCTTGGGAAAGCTCAAATATATATTGGCAGAATATTGACTTGGGTGCAAGAACATTGAGAGCAGAAATAGATGTAGATGACAGCTTAATAGTTGATAATGTAAGGTACCACATCGTAAATACAAATTCTGTAAAAAAGGCTCTCCTAGTTACAAAGGGAAATGTATTTTTAGAGAAGGCAGTTAGTCTAAACAACAATATTGAATTGTATAAGACTAATGAAATTAGTGGGAATATCAGTGGTTTTGAACTATATATATTTGACGGGTTAGTACCAGATAAGCTTCCTACAGATGGAAATATTATAATGATAGCACCAAGTGATAGTGAATTATTTAAGGATATGAGTATAGATATAGAAGAAATGAAAGCTTTGAATGATAAACTTTTCAGATATGTAAGCTTGGACTTCTCAATAGGTAAAACTAAATTTATTGCAGACTCTGATTGGATAGAGCCAGTACTGCTTATAAATGATAATCCTGTAATTGCAAAAGGGCAAAGAGCTAATCAAAAGTTTATTCTTATAGGTTTTGACTTGCATGATACTGATTTTCCACTACAAGTAGATTTTCCTATTTTTGTGCAAAACATGCTTGAATACTCCTTAAATATGAGTAATCAGGAACAGACATCTGTTTTAGCAGGAGAAAGTCTATATCTAGATGTTTTGCCTAATAGCGAGGAAGTAAGCGTTGTTAAGCCAAATGGACATAAGGAAAAGCTGGGTCCGCCATTTCCACTGGCACCCTTTATAGATACAAAAGAAACAGGAGTATATACTATTGAGCAGAAATTAGACAATAGTACATTCAGCAGCTATTTTGTGTCTAATGTAGATACTCACAATGAATCAAAATACGAGGTAATATCTAATGAATTGAAGGAACAGATTATTGAAGGGCAAAGCAAAGTAAAAGGCGAGAAGAACATAAGTAATATATTACTCTTAATAGCTATTTTATTATTAGCAGTTGAATGGGTGGTGTATAATCGTGGCAATTAATTTTAGCACTCCATTAGCATTATTATTGATACCATTGATATTGGCTTTATTTTTCTTCTATAGAAATGCATTAAAGTCAATGAACAGAGAAAAAGCTAGAATGATATTGACTGTGAGGTGCATTATAGCTATTTTACTTATTCTAGCTCTAGCTGGAATGAATATTAGAACCTTTGTAAATACTACTGCAACTATATTTGCAGTAGACTTATCTGATAGTACTAGAAACTTACAAGGACATTTCAAGCAATTCATTGAAGAAGCCTTGAAGAATACAACTAAGAAAGATAGAGTAGGCATTATCACCTTTGGACAAAACGGAGAGATAGAAATACCTCTTAGAGATGATATTAAAACTGTAGAATTCCAGACTAGACCAGGATCAAGTCTTTCTAATATTGAGAAAGGATTAAAGATAGCTCAGACACTGCTGCCATCAGATAGTATGAAGAGAATAGTACTGCTTACAGATGGAGAGGAGAATATAGGAGATAGCTTAAAAGAGGCATCTTTCATTAATCAGAATGATATTGACTTTAAAATTTACAGTATTGAGAAGAATATAGGTGAAGATGTTCAGATAAATGGAATAGATATTCCCAGTAGACTATATGAAAATCAGGAATTTGATATAGTCATAGACATTTACAGCAATATTAAGACTAAAGGAAAGCTTACACTTTATTCTGATAATGTATTATTAAGCGAAAAGGAAATAAACATTGAAAAAGGAAGTAATAAGTTTGTGTTTTCAGATGTGGCACAGGGTTCTGGCTTTAAGACATATAAAGCTGTCATATCCTCTCAAGATGATACAGTCATTCAGAATAATGAGTACTCTACCTATACTGATATAAAGGGAGCACCAAGAATATTATTAATTGATGGAGAAAGCCAGCAGGGAAGAGAGATAAACAAAATTCTTACCGCATCTGGCATAAATGTAAGATATATCAAAGACAAGGAAGTGCCGAGAAGCTTGTCTGAACTTGCTTCATACAATTCTATAATCATGTGTGATGTGTCCCTTGAAAATATAGAATTAGAGTTTCTAAACTCACTAAAAAGTTATGTAAGAGATTTTGGCGGAGGATTAGTAGTATCAGGAGGAGAAAATAGCTTTGCTCTTGGAGGATACTACCAAACTCCTTTAGAAGAAATACTTCCTGTAGATATGGAGATGAAGGTAGAAGGTGAAGTGCCTGGCTTAGGGCTTATGCTGGTAATAGATAAATCAGGCAGTATGGATAGTGGGCTATATGGTGTAAATAAAATGGAAATAGCGAAGGAAGCAGCAATAAAAGCAGTAAATTCACTTAAGCCAAAGGATAAAATAGGGGTTATTGCTTTTGATGATGCTGTTCAATGGGTAGTTAAGCTGTCAACTACTGATAATGAAGAAAAGATAAAATCAGCCATAGGAACTATAAGAGGAGGGGGAGGAACTAGTATACTTCCTGCACTTGAGGAAGCATATAGGGCTTTAAAGGATGCAGATACTAAGCTAAAGCATATTATCCTTCTTACTGATGGGCAGGCTGAAACTTCAGGATATGAAAGTGTTATAAATGGTATTAAAGAAGCAGGAATTACAGTATCAACAGTTGCTGTTGGATCAGACTCAGATACTAGGTTGCTTGAATGGATTGCTAATAGTGGTAGCGGCAGATATTATTTTGTAGATGAATTCTCATCAATTCCTCAGATATTTACTAAAGAAACTTTCTTAGCTTCAAAATCTTATATAAATAACGAAACATTTACTCCAATTATTACTGAATTACATGACATCATTAGCCCCTTTACTGAAGGGATACCAAGTCTTGATGGGTACATTGGCACATCTAGTAAGGATAGAGCTACTACAATTCTTACCAGTGACAAAGGAGACCCAATACTTGCAGAATGGCAGTATGGTTTAGGTAGAAGCGTAGCTTGGACATCAGATTTAAATGGAGGCTGGAGCTCAAATTATCTAAATACTGAGGTAGGAGTCGATTTTATCAAGAACATGATAGAATGGACTTTTCCTAGGGCATCTAGTGAGAATATAGTATTTGAGTCTGTTAATAATGGCGATGAAGAAGAAATTATAGTGACTAATGTTGATGGTTTTGAAGAAGGATTATCAACAAAAGCAACAATAATAAAGCCAAATCTAGAAAGCTATGATATAGAACTGTCCCCATCAAAACCGGGAGAATTCAGAGGAACATTTCCAGTACCAGATAAAGGAGTATATATAGTTAAGATTAATCAATACAGAGGCGATGAACTAGTAAACACATCTAATTATGCAGTGCCATCTAACTATTCTAAAGAGTACGACATAACTGCTGTAAATAATAAATTAGAGTTAATAAAAAGTAAGTCAGGTGGTAAGTTCATTACAACTCCAGATGAAGTATTTACAGATGATTTAAATAGAGTTTATGGAAGTCGAGAGCTGTATTCTGTACTTCTATCCGCAGCACTATTGCTGTTTATTTTTGACATTGCTATTAGAAGGCTAAATCTTAGTTTTAGATTTTGGCAAGGAAAAGATTACGCTACTGCAAATGTTCATAACATTAAGAAAAAAAATATTAAAGTGCAAGATAAAAAAGTGATTAAGGAAGCAAAAAGCATAGAAGAAACAATTACTGAATCTGACAACTCATATATAATAGAAGGAAAGCAAAATATTGAGCAAAAAGAAGAAAAGGCTTCTAATTTAGAGCTTGATACATCAAGGTTATTAAAGGCAAAGGAGAAGAGGAAAAGATAAGTATATTATATAATGATTTTATAAAAATGTTATATATTGAAGAAATCATAAAAAAATGTAACCAATTATAGGAATAGCAATAATATGATAGCATAATGGATTTTGTTTGAATAAATGGGGGGACATTATGCTGTCAAATACTGAATTTATTAGACAATCTTTAGAACTACACCTTTTCTTTGCTAGAATTATGAAAGAACATTCGTTTTTCCTGCAAGTAGGCTTTACTCCAAGGGATGTAAGTTTTTCTCAGCAGGCAGATCTATTTCGTATGCAGTTTGACAGGCTTTTAGGAGATGTTATTTTGCTTTCGAATGGAGTTGTTAGCAATAGCATAATTGAATCGGGGGAAATAGTAACTCCATATACACTTAATGCTGAAATAGCATCTTCATATCTTACTGGCGTACAGATACCAACTAGTCTTACGCAGGCTGAAATGGGATTGACAGGAGGAGAAAAAATTGCATATAACCCAATGATAGAACAGAGAGTATCTGTAATTAACCAAAATGCTTTAGTTCTAACATCAGGTTTAATAGACTTTAAAGATACTATACTTAGAAATGTATTGTCTTGTAACATGTTTACAGTCAATTATCCACTGCTAATTGACCACATCATGAGAGAAGCAAAGCTGTATTTCAGAATGATTGATAGACTACAGAGAAGAGAGGAAATTAATATAGAAAAAGAAATTTATGAGCAGGAATTATTCTGGAATAGAATTATGGCAGAGCATTCAAAATTTATTAGAGGACTTCTCGATCCAACAGAAGAAGATTTATTTAACTTAGCTGATAATTTCGGTAAAGAATTTGACCAACTGACAGAAGATGTGAAAAGAGCTATGAATAAAGAATTACCGATTTCAAAAGTGACTGATGAAAGTCTTGAGGCTACAGAACGTATTAGTGATTTTAATGCTCAAGGTACTCGAGGGCTAATTGAATGTAAGATAAAGTCTATAATAATACCTTTGTTAGGTGACCATGTTCTTCGCGAATCAAATCATTTCATACGTTTACTTAAAAAGTTTCAGCAGATAGTTTAGTGAATTTGAGTGCAAGCATTAGGGAAGCGTAATAAAAAGTTCTTTGAAGTAAAAAAGATTATGTCCATAATATACATGGATATAATCTTTTTTTGGTTTATAGACTATTGATTGTTTTACTATATTATTAAAAAGAAAATTTACTTTGCTAAAATTTAATTTGCAACACTACACATAGATATACATAGAATGATAAAGTAAAAATCAAAATGATTATCACTTGAAAAAAATAATAATACAAGCATAAAAAGTATTGATTATGATGATTAAAGGGGGTATACTATGTGTGGTATAGTAGGATGGCTGAATAGTGATAGAAAAATATCCGATAATGATAATGTAAGGATTATTGAAATGATGGCTAATACCCTATCAAAGAGGGGCCCTGATGACTATGGGTTTTATATTTCTGAGCATGTTCTATTAGGACACAGAAGGTTAACTATTGTAGACCCAGAAGGTGGTGCACAGCCTATGACCCGTCAAATGGGTGAGCACAGATTTGTAATCGTCTATAATGGGGAATTGTATAATACAGATGAGGTTAGAGATGAGCTAAAGCTAAAAGGATATCATTTCCGGTCTTATTCAGATACTGAGGTTTTATTAACAGCATTTATAGAATGGGGACCTGAATGCCTTGAACATATTAATGGCATTTTTGCATTTGCTGTTTGGAATGAAACAGAGAAAACTCTGTTTTTAGCAAGGGACCCCCTAGGAGTAAAACCACTGTTTTACAGCAAAATAGATAATAATATTATCTTTGGTTCTGAAATTAAAGCACTATTAGCCAATCCAATGATTGAACCTGTAGTAGATTCTCAAGGAATCATGGAATTGTTCGGGTTAGGTCCTGCAAGAGAACTAGGAAGCGGAGTTTTTGAAAATATTAAAGAAATACCTCCTGCATACTATTTATTATTCAAAAATGGAATACTAAGCTTAAAAGAATATTGGAAGTTAGAAGCAGTGCAGCATGAAGAAAATGAAAAAACAACTATAGAGCATACTAGATTTTTGCTTGAAGATGCAGTAAAAAGACAGCTAGTTTCAGATGTACCAGTATGCACATTTCTTTCAGGTGGGTTAGATTCGAGTGCAATTTCTGCTATTACATCAGATTATTTTAGAAAAAATGGAAGAGGTCAATTGGAAACCTTCTCTATTGATTATGAAGACAATGAAAAATATTTTATACCAAATGAATTTCAGCCAAACTCAGATAGGGTATGGGTTGATAAGATGTCAGGGTTTATAAAAAGCAACCATAATAAAGTTATTTTAAATAATATGAAGGTAGTAGAGGCTTTAAGAGATGCAGTAATAGCAAATGATTTACCTGGTATGGCTGACATAGATTCTTCTCTGTATCTATTCTGTAAAGAAGTAAGAAAAAAAGCTACAGTTGCACTTTCAGGTGAGTGTGCAGACGAAATATTTGGCGGCTATCCTTGGTTTACAAGACAAGAAGATATCAATTCAACTACTTTTCCATGGTCAAAGTCTATTGAGGAAAGGAAAAAAGTTTTATCTGAGGAATTTCGAAGCTATCTCATTGAGGAATATGTAGCAGAAAAATATTTAGACACTATAAAGCAAGTACCTAAACTTAGTGGCGAATCTCAGCAGGAATCAAGAATGAGAGAACTTTTTTATTTAAATATTAAGTGGTTTATGGTTACTTTGCTAAATAGAAAAGATAGAATGAGTATGAGAAATAGTCTGGAAGTTAGAGTTCCTTTTGCTGATTATAGGATTGTAGAATATGCTTTTAATATCCCTAATAGAATCAAATTTCTAAATGGTAGAGAAAAAGGATTACTTAGAGAAGCTTTGAGAGGAATATTGCCAGATGATATAATTGAAAGAAAAAAGAGTCCGTACCCAAAGACTCATCATGAGGATTATACTAAGGCAGTTCAAAATTGGATGAGAAGCATTTTATCAGACAAAACTTCACCAATATTACAGCTTATAGACCATAAAGAAGTCTCAGAGATTGTAGAAACAGGAGGAAAATCTATAAAAAAACCATGGTATGGTCAATTAATGACTGGACCACAGTTAATTGCTTATTTGATTCAAATGAACATTTGGATGGAAGAATATAAAGTAAAAATAAAAAGTTAGAAAGAGGGAATCTGCTTGTTAGAATCAAAAAAACTTATATATACAATTTACAAGACTGATAACAGATTGGAGAATCTCAAACAATTATTAGAAGAACACCCAGAAATTCAATTTGTTTCATTTATGGGTGTTGACCTTGGTGGAAATGCAACTGATGAAAAGATACCAATAAAATTATTTATTAAAGACATGGAGAATTTTCTTAATAACGGGATACAAACTGATGGTTCTAGTGTTGCTTTAAATAAAATAGCCACTTTAAATAATGCGAGAGTTGATATAGTACCAGATTTAGATGTTAATTGGTTTGTAGACTATAACTATGAACATATTTATGAAGAAAACAACTTACCAGTAGGAACTTTGAAGATACCTTCATTTTTAATTCACAATGGGAAAAAGGTTGATTCAAGATCTATTTTGAAAAAAGCTATCGAAAACTTTAAAACTAGCCTTCTTGAAATATTTAAGCAATATCCTCATATGCTGCAAAGAATAGGAATACAAAGCGTAGAGCAAATAGATGAATTAATATTAACTTCAGCTACAGAGCTGGAACTTTGGGTACAGACACCTGAATTAAGACCAAATGTAGAAAAACTTACTACTTCTCAATCCTTAAAAGAACAATATTGGAAGAGAACAAGAGGTTCAGTAAGAACTGCATTAGAGAAAAGTCTTATGATGTTAGAAAAATATGGATTTGAACCAGAGATGGGGCATAAGGAAGTTGGAGGAATATCTAGTAAAGTTGGAACTGATGGTCATCTACATTATGTAATGGAACAATTAGAAATAGACTGGAAATACAGTACAGGAATTCAAACTGCAGATAATGAGCTATTTATAAGGGATTTAGTGGAAGAAATTTTTACGCAGCATGGACTACAAGTAAGCTTTGCAGCTAAACCTATAGAAGAAGTAGCTGGTAATGGAGAACATACTCATGTAGGTATATCTGTAAGACTTAAAGATGGAAAAATAAAAAATCTATTCACTCCATTAGATAGAGCTAAAGATTATCTTACAGAAATAGGATATGGAGCACTAATGGGAATATTAAAGAATTACGAAGTGATAAATCCATTTATAACTTCATCAACAGATGGATTTAATAGATTAAAGCCTGGTTTTGAAGCTCCAGTATGTATAGTTAGTTCTTTGGGACGTAGTACAGAAGAGCCTTCAAGAAATAGAACTGTTTTAATTGGAGTTGTTGGAGATGCACAAAATCCACTTGCTACAAGATTTGAGTTAAGGTCTCCTAATCCGCTTTCTAACACTTACTTAGTTTTAGCTTCTCTATATCAAGGAATGCTTGATGGAATAGAGGCTGTAGCTAAAAGTGGAAAAAACACTAAAGAATTAGAATTAGAAATTTCGAAGGAACCTGAAGCAGAAGGATTTTATCTTGAAAAAGGAAGGGCCTATAGAAGTGAAGAGGATGTATTTGAGTATTATACTGAAGAAGAGAGAAATAAAATATTTGGGAATCCTCCAAGAACTGTATGGGAAAACATTAAGAACTTAGAAATCCATAAGGATAAAATGGAAATTTTATATAGAGGACAGGTATTTACAAAAGAGATAGTTGAATCTTATAAGGACAGTACATTAGAGAAATGGATTACTGAATTGACTCATAGAATAATCATTGATGACATTAAGGTAATAAAAAGCATAAAGAAATTACATCAAGAAGACACAGCTACAGACCTAGATATAGCTAGATGGATTGAAATAGAGGAGATTAAGAAAAAGCTATCTAAAAATAGTATCAGTAAAAAGTGTCTATTTAGTCAAATTCGCGATGCAATAGAAGATGGTGATTACGATACTGTGTCTAGACTTCAACAGGAAATTGAAAGAGATATGAGAAAGTTAAAGATATTATATGATAAATATAAAAAGAACTTATTAGCAATAGAGGAATAAGTAAATTAAATATCTCTCTAGCTTGTTTTATAAATTTCATTTTAGGGTATATTAAACAAAAGTGGTTTGGTAAAATGAAGCTAAAGGAGAGATTAACTTGCTAAATTTCAAGTATTCTATTCCAACTAAAATTTTCTTTGGAAAAGGTCAAATACAAGTATTAGGAAAAGAAATCAAGAAATATGGCTCGAAGGTTTTACTTGCTTATGGTGGGGGAAGTATAAAGAAAATAGGTGTCTATGATGAGGTCGTGAAGATACTTAAAGAAGAAAACATACCATTTTGGGAACTGAGTGGAATAGCGCCTAATCCAAGAATAGAAAGCGTAAGAGAAGGAATTAGAATTTGCAGAGAAAATAATATAGACTTTATACTTCCAGTAGGAGGAGGCAGTACTATAGACTGTGCAAAGGTAATAGCTGCAGGATTTTTCTATAAAGGTGATCCGTGGGACTTAGTCATTAAAAAAGCAAAGATTGAGAAGGTACTTCCAATTGCTTCAGTACTTACATTAGCAGCTACAGGCTCAGAGATGGATACAGGAGCAGTTATTACTAACCCAGAGACTAAACAGAAAATAGGGGTTGCCCATCCAGATATGGCACCTAAGTTTTCTATATTAGATCCAACATATACCTTTTCAGTATCAGCAAACCAGACAGCTGCAGGAATAGCAGATATAATGAGTCATACGCTTGAGACTTATTTTAGCAACAATAGAGATGCATTTGTTCAAGACAAAATAGCAGAGGGACTACTAAAGACTTGCATAAAATATGGACCAATAGCCATCAAGGAGCCTGATAATTATGAAGCTAGAGCTAACTTAATGTGGGCTTCAAGTCTTGCAATAAATGGACTCATAAGATATGGAAAAGAAGTTATTTGGAGTGTACATCCATTACAGCATGAATTAGGAGCTTATTATGATATTACTCATGGTGTAGGTTTAGCAATACTGACTCCGCATTGGATGAGACATGTATTAGATGATAAGACTGTAGATAAGTTTGTGGAATACGGTAAAAATGTATGGGATATTAAAGAGGACAAATACGATTATGATATAGCTAATGAAGCCATAGATAAGACTTATGAGTTCTTCAAATCCTTAGGAATACCAATGACCTTAAGAGAAATAGGCATTGGAGAAGAAAACCTAGAGAAAATGGCAAAAGCAGTTACAGACTACAATGGTGGGACAGTAGGTTCATTTAAACCTTTAAGCTATGAAGATGTGCTGCAAATTTATAAGGCCGCACTGTAATTAGTTGAAATATTTAATCAGACTCTTAGAACTCAGATATTTTAAGAGTCTGATTTTTTTAGAAGAAAAAATATTGGAGCTAGATTGAATAAAAAGTTATATACTTATTATAGCTGAATACTAATTTTGTATAGAAACAAGCTATAAATAAGTTTGATAAGTTTACATTTTGATAAGTTAGATTTCTGAATCAAGATGTAGTTGTAATCTAAATCGAAGGAGATAATGTATATGAACAATAAAATCATAATAAGCAAAGAAAAGAAGGAAAAGATAATTGATGCAATTATTGATTTTTTTGCAAAGGAGAGAGATGAAGAACTAGGATATCTAGCAGCTGCGCTGATATTAGACTTTTTTATAGAAAAGTTAGGACCAGAATTTTACAATCAGGGAGTTTATGATTCTTATAAAAGAATGAATCAAATGGTAGAGGATCTTTTAGAGCTCCAAAAGTACTGAGAGAAGTTCCTACTAATGCATTATAATAAAGGAAGCTTTTCTTGAGTTACTGCTAAGCAACTCACGCAAAATCAAAGATTTCGGAAATCTAATTAAAGTATAAAAGGATGCAAAGTGTGGCTTTCCTATTTATTATATAAGAAAAACTTCTATAAAAGCACTGTAATTAAAATAGCTATTTTGAAATTCATAAAATCAAGCTTTTATTATAAGACTACAGAGTAAAACTTTTCCATTTGTTATAAAAAAGTGTCAGACTTTTTACTGTAAAAGTCTGACACACTTTTTCTTAATATTTATTTTCATATCCCTGTTCTCTAATAGCAGGGCTTACTTCAGGGAAATATACTGTTTTATACGTTTGAGCTATGCCTTGAGACCAGTTTCTATCGCTTTTACCATTAGTCCTTTCCATCATGTACTTGGACATTTCTTCATCATATCTGTCAATAATTTCTCGTAGATCACTATTGTATTTTTCCTCAAAATATACTGCTTCTTTAGGTAGTCTTGGTTTTAATGCTGATCGATCCTTAGGATATCCAACACATAATCCACATACTGGGAAAACATATTTTGGAAGATCAAGAAGTTCTATTATTTCTCTAGGTTTATTACGAATTCCTCCAATTGGAACAATACCTAGTCCTAGAGATTCTGCTGCACCTATGGCATTTCCCATTGCTAGACCTACATCAACACAGCCAACCATAATTGCTTCAAGGTCTTCTGTAATTACTAGATCAACTCCATTTTTTTCTGCAGCTAGTTTTGCTCTATAAAAATCTGATGCAAACAAGAGGAAAACAGGAGCTTCATCAATCCACTTTTGTCCACCTGCAAGTTCTGCAATTTTTGCTTTTTTCGCTTTATCTTTTACAGCAATTATACTTACCTGCTGTCCATTAATAGATGAAGGAGCAGCTTGGGCGGCTCTGATGATTAAATCTAAATCTTCATCTCTAATCATTTCATCTTTATAGCTTCTTATTGACCTATGGTCTAAAAAAGTTTTGATTACTTCGTTCATGTTGCGACCTCCTAATTTTAAATATTAGTTAATTAGTGGTATTATAAAAATATTATACCCTTGTAATTTTTCATTACACACATGTGCAGGAAATTTCACAGTAAATGTTTAATAAATAATATATACAGAGTATAAATAATCTTATGTAAATTCTTCTATGTTCATTAGATAGAAAACTGAAAAGGAGAAATAAGTATGGAGTGGAAAATAAAAAAGTATGAAGATTTAACTATTGACGAGTTATATAATATATTAAAAGTGAGAAATGAAGTCTTTGTCGTAGAACAGAACTGCCCTTATCAAGACTGCGACGAAAAGGATAAAAGAGCATATCATTTATTTTTAGAAGACAATGGGGAGATTATAGCCTATTCAAGAATTATAGAAAAAGGAGTATCTTATGATGAAGTGTCTATTGGCAGATTTTTAGTTCAGAAAAAGTATCGTGGAAAGGGATTTGCTAGGGAGATGCTTTCTAAAGCAATAAAGTTTATTGAAGAAAGCTTAAATGAAAATGCAATTAGGATTTCTGGTCAGGTATATATTAAAGAATTTTATAAGAGCTTTGGATTTAAAGAAGTTTCTGATGTATACCTTGAAGATAATATACCACATGTGGAAATGCTGTATGAATCAGAGGAAATAGCTAAATAAGAATCCATTTTAAATAAAGAATTTAGATTTTAACATTATAAAAACTCTAAGTCGACTTTGACTAGAGTTTTTTGTTTTTTTATTAATAGCTATTGACATAACAGTGTATAAATAATATACTGTATATATACAATATATACAGTTAGGGTGATGAAATGTTTGTAACCTTATCTAATGCTAATCCTGATCCACTATATAAGCAGCTAAAAGACCAGATAGTCCAAGCAATAGTTACTGGAGAGTTAAAAGAAGATGAACTTTTGCCATCAATAAGGACTATGGCAAATGAGCTGCAAATCAGTGTCATTACAGTTAAAAGAGCTTATGCAGACTTAGAAAACGAGGGATACATAGTGACACGACCTGGATTAGGTTCTTTTGTAACTCCAATTAACAAAGACAAATTGAGAGAGGAGAAAATATCGGAGATAAAGGAAAGACTTAAAGAACTTGTAGATGAAGCAAAGAAGTACTATATAAAAGTAGACGACATTGTTAAAATTCTAAAAGAATTAGAGGAGGAATAGGGATGGATAATATATTGGAAATATCAAACTTGAGAAAAGAATATAAAGAGTTCACACTGAAAAACATTTCTTTAACTCTTCCTAGAGGATATATAATGGGTCTAGTTGGACCTAATGGAGCAGGTAAATCTACAACAATTAAGGCAATAATGAATTTAATAAACTATGACAGTGGGGAGATTAAAATATTTGGGTTAGACTATAAAAATTCTGAGGAAGAAATAAAAAACAGAATAGGATATGTAGGAGAGGAACAGTACTTTTATGAGGATATGAGTGTGAAATGGATGGAGCAGTTTATTTCACAGCACTACAGACAATGGGATAGAGATAAATTTTATTCACTTCTTGAAAGATTTAATGTAAGTCCTACAAAAAAAGTTAAGGAACTTTCTAAGGGGATGAGAGTTAAATTATCTCTGGCATTAGCACTTGCTCATAATCCAGAATTAATAATACTTGATGAGCCTACTTCAGGCCTTGATCCAGTTATTAGGAACGAAATACTTCAAATACTTTTAGAAATAATACAAGATGAAAATAAGTCAGTGCTATTTTCAACCCATATTACTGAGGATATCGAAAAGATTGCTGACTATGTAACATACTTAATTGATGGAAGGATTGTATTATCAGCTCCAAAGGACGAATTACTAGAGCAGTGGAAAACTATACACATAAAAAATGGATACGAAGTAAGTGAAATAAGCAGCAGACTTATAGGTGTTGAGAGAAACTACTTTGGGATAACAGGTGTAACAGATAGATACGAAGATATGAAAAATATAATTAAGCCATATATTGAAAAAGATATTATAAGAGTTGAAAACACTAGTATCGATCAGATATTAATTTCATTAGTGAAGGAGAGAGGCCAATGCTAAACATAATATTCAAAGACCTTTATCAAGCTAGAAAGACAATACTTCTGTATCTTGCAGTAGGATTGGTTTATATTCTATCAACTATTCGGACTGAAGCAGGTATGCCTATGTCAGTAGGGTTCATTTTCTTGATGATTTATGGAGTAGTGGTAAGAAATGAATACGTTGAAGAGAAAAACAGAGGGTATTCACTACTAAGGACTCTTCCTCTGAAGCCTTATAAAATAGTAATGAGCAAGTATATGGCTGCCATAGTATTAGCAGTAATCAGTGTAATATATTATGGTTTAATGACGATTTTATTTGGAAGTAATGTGGTAGACATAAGTTTTATGATTTCTATACTGCTAGTAGGAGCAGGATTTGCACTTATATTTACTGGAATAATATATATATTTATCTATAAATATGGAGCATCTAGAGCTATTAATTTATCTAGAATCTTCTTCATTGTATTTTTCCTTATACCTGTATTTTTTTCTACTATATTAGAAAAAATTCCAAAGCCAAGCTTCATTGAATCAGGTAAACTAGAAATGTTTTTAGAAAGCATTGCTACTGACTTTACTACTTGGAGCCTTTTATTTGTAGGTATATCTCTAATTATATATTTCCTTACAATGATAGCTAGTATTAGCCAATTTAAGAAGAACAAGGTTATGTAATTTTAATAAGGTTGTTTGTTGAAGTTTTGCATTATGCCGGTGGAGAATTTAGTTCCACCGGCTAAAATATTGGCTATAGAATTAGTGACAGAGCTAACTCTATAGCCATTTAAAAATTGTATTTTTTCAGTTTGTGATAATATTTTGAAACAGTTTTGCATTATTGATTGACTACTTCACCAATTAAATCATATTCTACTGCTTCTAATATTTTACATTCAACGAATTTGTTTAATAAGTTTTCAGTACTATCATTCTTGACAAAAACTACTCCGTCCATATCTGGCACATCCATATATGTTCTGCCTATATAATATTTATTATCTGGAGTTGTAGATTCTATCAGTACTTTGTAAACATTTCCTACTTTATCATTTAATATGTCGTTTGAGATTTGCTCTTGAAGCTTCATTATTTTATCGAATCTTACTTTTTTAGTTTCTTCATCAATTTGCTCTTTTAATCTTGCTGCTGGAGTGTTGTCTTCCATTGAATAAGTAAATACTCCTAACTTATCGAATCTTGTTTCTTTAACAAAGTTATATAATTTATTAAAATCCTCTTCTGTTTCACCAGGGAAACCTACTATTAAAGTAGTTCTTAGAATTACATCTGGTATTTCATTTCTGATTTTTTCTATTAGTTTTTTGATGCTTGCAGCATCACTTTTTCTATTCATTCTCTTTAGTACTGGGTCAGATATGTGCTGTATTGGTATATCAAAATAGTTGCATACTTTGTGGTTATTTTTCACAACAGCAATAAGTTCATCGCTTATGCTTTCTGGATAAGCATATAGGAATCTTATCCATTCAAAGCCTTCTATTTTACATAGTTCTTCTAAAAGTTCAGCAAGCTTTGGCTCTCCGTATAAATCAATTCCATATTTTGTAGTATCTTGTGCTATCACTATGAGTTCTTTTATTCCTTGCTTTGCAAGATTATTAGCTTCTTTTAAAATATCTTCCATAGTTCTGGACACATATGGACCTTGTATATAAGGAATAGCACAATAAGTGCAGTTATTATTGCAGCCTTCTGCTATTTTTAGATAGGCCATATTTTTTCCTGTAGTGAGTACCCTATTATTGAAGTCTATTTTGGAGTCTTCTCCTCCTTCTAGTCCTAATAACTTCTCGATTTCCTTCCATATGTGATCATAATCGCTTATACTCAAGAATAAGTCTACCTCAGGAATTTCCTTTATTAATTCTTCTTTATACCTTTGAACAAGGCAGCCTGTTACGATTAAATATTTACATCTTCTTTTCTTAAGCTCTGCCATTTCAAATATGGTATTTATAGCTTCTTGCTTTGCGGATTCTATAAATCCACAAGTATTTATGACTATTATATCTGCTTGTCTTTCATCACTTACTATATTGAAATTGTGTTTATTGAATAATCCAATTATCCCTTCTGTGACTACTAAGTTTTTACTGCATCCTAATGAAACAAAACCTACATTCATCTTTTTATCCCTTTCTAAACATATTATCTATTGAACTAAGTATATAACTTTTATATTTTACCATAAAAATAATTACAATACCATCTATTAGCTTATAATTTCCATTTTTAGATTAACAATAGACCTTTTAAAACCTTGAAATTTATTTTATTATGCACGTTAATTGTATCATCAAAGTTACTATGCTAGAATATAATCAATACAGTAGTTAATTCTTGATTTCTTTTTTGTTCCTTTTTCAAAGGAAGTAGCTTTAAGTAATCGTAAAGAAGGAGCAGCATCTTTAGAGTGGGCTAAATCCTATGTTGAAGCCAACGCATTGATAAATGAGATTTCAGAAGAGATGATAAGATATTTAAAAGATAGAGGAATTGAAGCTGCTACAGTTAAAGCTACACATACCTTTGATGAAAAAACATTAAAATCTGGTTGGTCTCATAGAAGTGCAGCTTATATTTCTGGACTAGGTAGATTTGGAGTTAATAGAATGTTAATTACCCCAGTTGGATGTGCAGGAAGATATGGTACAGTCATTATGTCTCAGGAAGTTCCAGCCGATAAGAGAATGGCTGAGGAATTATGTACTTATTATAAAAATGGAAAATGTTTAGAATGCATCAAAGCCTGTCCAGCAAATGCATTAGATATTAATGGATTTGATAAATTCAAATGCTATGATAACTTACTTGAAAATGCTAAAGAGTTCGCAGATATTGGATTTTGCGATGTTTGCGGAAAATGTATTTCTTTCTGCCCAAGTGCTGTTAATTAATTAGTAAAGACGGTTTGCACAATAGCAAGCCGTCTTATATATTCTGTTAAAGATATATCTTAATACCTTACTTAGACAATCTTTTATAAATTCAGCCATATGATGATTTGAATATTACAAATAGTATAGAGATTTTTTAAAAATAAATAAGCTAGAAGTGATTAAATGATAAAGTATTGATATTATCATATTAAGTTTATTGATTTAATTCAAGGATTTTTTCTATAGCCTTTGCCACTCCATCATTGTCATTGGTGTCAGTCACAAAATCAGCCATGTTTTTAATTTGATCTTCTGCATTTCCCATAGCTATTGAATATCCAGAGTATTTAAACATGGATATATCGTTATGATTATCTCCTATTGCTGCAACTTCACTATTTTTAATACCTAATAATTTACATAGGTGGTTTAAAGCATTTCCCTTAGAAACTCCCTTATTCATTATTTCTAAATTGTTATGCCATGAGCTGTCAATTTCTATTTCTTTGTTTTTTTCAATTAAGTCTCTAAATAGTACTAGCTTATTTTTATTATTATCCATTAATACTATTTTATATATTTTAGGTTTTTCTTTTTCTAATAACTGTATTAAATTACTTTCTATGCGTATGTTGATTCTATCTTCAGGTTTTTGCTCATTATTCCAGTTAAAGTATTTTAGAGAACTATATTTGAGTTCTTTTACATAAAAATTCTGGTTATCATATAGATGATAGTAAATTTCATTTTTTTCTGCTTCAACTAATACTTTAATACAATCTTCTAAATTCATAGGACAATCATATATTACATTATTTCTTTCATATTCTCTTATATATGCACCATTACATGCAATTATTGGGGTTTCTATTCCTAATAATTTTGCATAGTATTTTGCAGATGTAAAAATTCTGCCTGTAGTTATAACTATATTTATGCCTTTTTCAGTAGCAGTTTTTATAGCTTTTTTGTTTCTTTCAGATATTTCATGCTGACTATTTAATAATGTTCCGTCCATATCAATGGCAATTAGCTTGTATTTCACCAAATTACCTCCTCAAATGATTAAAATATATCAATGAAAATAGTTAGATTTTTATTGATGCTTATACTTAATTATAACATATAAAGCAAATAAGAGAGTCTATATTAACTTATATGGCAAGAATGTAATAATACCTCTTAATACTGACTATGCTTCGGACATAGTAAATATCAAATCAGGGTTTAATTAATAATAATTAGCATATTTACTTAAAATGTGATATTAATATAGTTAGGCTGTTATGTTATATATCTTAAGAAGAAGGAGAAAATAATGGACAGGTATAAGAAACTTGCTTCAAATACATTTATTTTTGCAATAGGTACCTTTAGCTCTAAGTTGCTTGTTTTCATAATGCTGCCTCTTTATACAAGAGTGCTATCCAACTCAGAATATGGGGAATTAGATTTAATAGTACAAGCCTGTAATATACTAATTCCTATTATGTCAGTAGGTATTTTGAATGCTATAATTAGATTTGGGTTAGATAATTCTACTAATGCAAAAAATGTTTTCTCAATAGGATTGGTGACTACCTTTTTAGGATTTGTAGGCCTGCTTATATTGACACCTATTCTTAAGAGAATTTATTTTATTTCTGAATATATTATTTATGTTTATTTATTTATTCTGATGTCGAGCTTACATTCGCTATGCTCAAATTTTATACGTACTCAGGAATATATTAAGCTTTACGCATTTGATGGTGTACTTAGAACTGTATTAACTATTGCTTTTAACCTTATTTTCCTAGTAGAATTTGAATATGGGATTGCTGGATACCTGTTAGCGACTATTTTGTCAGATTTAATTTCAGCAGTTGTGTTGTTTATTGCCGCGAAGCTTTATAAGTATGTTGGTTTAAGCTATATTGATAAAATCACCTTTAAAGATATGCTTAAATATTCAATACCTCTTATTCCAACAACTGTGTCTACTTGGATTATTAGCATGTCTGATAGATATATTCTTTCATATATATTGGGAAGTGGGGCAAATGGCTTATATGCAATAGCATATAAGGTACCTACTATTATAACAATAGTTGCAGGAATTTTTATGGACGCATGGCAAATATCAGCTATGGACGAGTATCAAAAAGGAGATAAAGGTGCTTTTTTCTCTAAAGTATTGAAGGTCTATAGCTCACTTCTGTTTTGTGGAGCCTCTGTGATTATTACATTTACAAAATTGATTATTATACTACTTGCTTCAGTAAAATTTTATTCTGCTTGGGAATACATACCTGTTTTAGTGATAGCAATTGTGTTCGCTTCCCTAGCTAATTTTATCGGAAGTATATATATGATGCATAAAAAAAGCGAGTATATATTTACTACTACTGCTGTTGGTGCAATTATAAATATAATTCTCAATTTATTTTTAATACCTAAATATAGTATTCAAGGGGCAGCTATAGCAACTCTTATAAGTTATATTGGTATGTTTCTTATAAGAGCAATTAATTCTAGAAATTTCATGACTATATTTTGGGATATTCCTAAACTTATTTTAAATACAGTTGTAATAATAGTACAAAGTATAATTATGCTTTCAGAGATAGACAATTGGTTCATTTATGAATTAATATTAGTATCTACCATAGCTTTGATAAATACAAAGGATTTGTTAACAGGTGCTAGAAGGATTATAAAATAGCGCTTCAAATCTATATTGATATAATTGTATAAGATATGGTCGTCAAAAGGGAACAAATAGATTTTCTTATCGTCTAAATGATGAGAGTCAAAATACTATTGAGGATGTGACCTTATGAAAAACCAAAAGATTAGAAATGCAATTATTATAGGTGCTATATGTACAGCAGTTATAGTCCCAACAACAATAAAATTTATAAATAAACAGCCTGTAGAAGATAGAATAATTGGAAAGGAATTAGATAGTAATAGTTCTGTTTCCAGTGAAGATATAAAAGAGGATGAAATTATAAGAAAAGAAAATAATGAAGAAGAAAGCATTAATAATGGGAATGAGACATATGAACTGACAGAAGATGGTATAATAGTTCCTGAGATTGCAAAGGAATTAATTAAAGAAACATCAGATAAGATAATTAGAGCAATAAGTGTTAAAGATACAGAAACAATTTCAGAATTTGTACATCCAGCGAAGGGGGTTAGATTTACTCCTTATACCTATGTTTCACTAGAGAATGATGTTGTATTTAAAAAAGAAGAGATAAAGAACTTCTTCAAAGATAAAGATATTTATATATGGGGATATTACGATGGCATAGGAGATGAAATCAAATTGACACCAAGTGAGTACTATGATAAGTTCATATATTCAGAAGACTTTGTAAACGCAGAAAAAGTTGGATATAATGAAGTATTAAGCTTTGGAAATATGATGGAAAATCAATTTGAAGTATATGAAAATCCTATTGTTGTAGAGTACTATTTTTCTGGATTTAATCCAGAGTATGAAGGCATGGATTGGAGAAGTCTGCGCTTGGTATTTGAGCAATATGAAGGCGGTTGGAAGCTAGTAGGTATTATAAATAATCAATGGACAATATAATCGCCACTATATTTAGTTTTTGAACACTATATAAAATTAGTCTGCAAAAGAGCTTATTGTTATAATAGGATTTTAGTTTTTTTCGAGGGAGTTCCTTTTTAATTATTTGAATTTAATGTATAATCTTTTATGTATTCTGTTTTATACTAAAGAACTGGAGGAAAAAATGAAAAATTCATTATTGATTAAAAATATCAGCTCATTAGTTACATGCGATGAACAAGATAGAGTACTTGAGGATGTTAATCTATATATTGAAGATGGGATAATTAAATATATAGGAAATGATACTTTTGCTGCAGATGAAGTGATAAATGGAAAGGATATGATAGTATATCCAGGACTTATTAACACTCATCATCATCTATATCAGACTTTTACTAGAAACCTTCCACAGGTACAAAACATGGAACTATTTGATTGGCTTACGACTTTATATGATATATGGAAAGGATTGACTCCTGATATCATTAGGTACAGCATTTATGTAGGTGTTGGAGAGCTAATGAAAAATGGATGTACGACATGTTTTGACCATCATTACGTCTTCCCTCAAGAGGGAAGTGATGAATTCATTGATATACAGTTTCGTACTGCTGAAGAACTAGGAGTGAGATTTCATGCTTCAAGAGGAAGCATGTCTTTAAGCAAAAAAGATGGTGGATTACCACCTGATTCAGTAGTGCAGACTATTGATAAAATACTGGCAGATTCAGAAAGGCTTATTAAAACCTACCATGATAGTAGTGAGTTTTCTACTAGGCAAGTAGTATTGGCACCTTGTTCTCCATTCAGTGTAACAGGAGAGTTAATGAAAGAATCTGCATCACTAGCTAGAAAATATGGAGTAAGGCTTCATACTCACCTCGCAGAAACCCTTGATGAGGAAAAGTTTACTATTGAGAAATTTGGAATGAGGCCATTGGAATATATGGAAAGCTTAGGTTGGATTGGAGAAGATGTTTGGTATGCACATGGAATTCATTTCAATGATGAAGAGCTTAAGCTTCTGGCAGAAACAAAAACAGGAGTTGCTCACTGCCCGGTTTCAAATATGAAGCTATCATCTGGAATTGCAAGAATACCTGAAATGATGGAAATGGGAATTCCAGTAGGTCTTGCAGTAGACGGCAGTGCAAGCAATGATGGTTCTAATCTATTAGAGGAAATGAGAATAGGATATCTACTGCATAGACTTAATTCCAGCAGAAAAGCGCCTAGTGGCTATGATATGCTGAAGCTAGCTACTAAAGGTGGTGCTGATCTTTTAGGGAGAAATGATATCGGAGAATTGTCTTTAGGAAAAGCTGGAGATTTATTTATGATAAGCAAAAATAGAATTGAATTTGTAGGAACTCAATTTGATCCTAAATCTTTATTAGCCACAGTCGGTTTTAAAAACAATGTGGACTACACTATAGTTGGTGGGAAAATAGTGGTGAAGGATGGAAAGCTTGTAAATGTTGATGAAGAGAAAATAATATATGAAGGAAATAAGTTAGTAGAAAAACTAATATCTAATAGCTGATAGTTTTTTTCAAGTGCAGTGCTTTAGACTTATAAGAGTAATCATAGGACTTACCTATGATTACTTTTTTTCACGTTACATTATGAAGAATTAAATACAATGGATGAATAAAATAAAAAAATTTAATCATTTATTTCTTATAGAGTCATTTCTTAAAAATATAGAGGAATTTTAACAGCTTGTATCGAATATATGTTCTAGTGAGTGGAGGTGAGTTAGATGAGTATAAGATGTATTCATACAGGAGATCTTCATCTTGGAATGGAATTTAAAAGCGGAAGTTTAGATAAAAAACATGCTGATGCAAGGAGACTTGAACTGTGGGAAACCTTTAACAGAATAATTGACAGATGTAAAGAAATAAAGGCAGACATTCTTTTAATAGCAGGAGATTTATTTGAAGATGAATACTGTTCAGTTGCAGATGTAAAGAGAATAGACTCTAAATTTAGAGAGATAAGTGATACAAAAGTAATTATATCAGCAGGAAATCATGATACTCTGGGGAAGAGATCACTATATAGATTGATTAAATGGAGTAATAATGTCCATATTTTTGATTCAAAATGCATTTCTAAGATAGAATTTGAAGACTTAAATGTAGCAATATGGGGACTTAGCTGGGACAAGAAACTAGAAAGAGATAACTTGCTAGATGGTATTGCAGTGGAAGATACTAGTAAAGTTAACATACTTCTTGCCCATGGAGATGTTTTAAGCAAGGAATCAGAGTATTTACCTATAGATAAAAATTCTTTAATAAATAGTGGATTTGACTATATTGCGCTTGGACATATTCACAAACCTCAATTTATTACTAATAGAATATGTTATTGCGGTAGCCCTGAACCCCTTGATTTTGGTGAAACAGGTAGTCATGGAATTATAGAAGGCACAATTTCAAAAGACGAAATAAAAATGAGTTTTATTCCTTTTTCTAAAAGAGAGTTTATAGTAAAAGAAATAGCTGTAAATGAGAATATGAGCTACAATGAAATAATAGATGCTATAAAATCTGCTGATAGTGCAGAAAACAGAGCTGCGAATTTATACAGAGTAATAATTACAGGTACAAGGGATAACCATATAGATTTGAATATAAAAGATGTAAAAGAGTGTTTGCAGAACGAATTCTATTATTTAGATATAGTAGATAAAACTATTCCAGACTATGATTTAGAAAAAATTTATAAAGAAAACTCAAGCAACATTATAGGGCTTTTCATAAAAGAAATGGAGAAGGAAGGCTTGGATAATGAAATAGTAAGAAGTGCATTATATTATGGACTAGAAGTACTGCTGAGTGAGAAGGTGAAGAAATGATTATAAAAGAGCTTTTACTTACTTCATTTGGGAAGTTTAAAGGTAAATCTATTGTTCTTGAAGATGGATTCAATATTGTCTATGGGGAAAATGAAGCTGGGAAAACTACTGTTCACAAATTCATAGAGGGGATGCTTTTTGGTTTTTTTAAGCCATATATAAAAAGAAAAATCTATTCAGATGATTATGATAAATATTTACCTTGGGATTATACTGAATATAGTGGGGTACTTAAATATATAGTAGATGATAATATATATAGAATAGAAAGAAACTTTCTGAAAGGCAATGATGAAGTAAAGATAATAGATGATAGAACAGGAGAAGATATAAGCCATATTTTTGAGTATGACAATGTGACTAGACTTTACCAGCCAATGTCAACTCATTTGGGACTAAATAGCATTATATACAACAATACAGTGTCAATTGGTCAGCTAAAGTGTAAAACAGAATCTGCTTTGGCAAAAGAAGTTAAAGACAGCTTAATAAACCTTGGTGGGAGCCTAGATGAAGATATCTCTGTTAAAAAGGTACTAGAAAAGCTTAACGACAAAATAAACGATATAGGAACAGAAAAAAGAACTAAAACTTCTCCTTATGGAAAGATAATTGAAGAAATAGAGCAATTGCAATTGGAAAGGAAAAAGGCTCAGGCAATTTCAATAGAAGTAAAAGAGTATCAAGAAAGAGCTAATATTCTTTTAGATGAAATAAGGGAACTAAATGTAAAGAAAGCTGATATAGAAGGAAAGCTTAATTTGCTTGAAGTGTTTCAAGCAAGAGAAAAGTACAAAGAGTGTCTAAGGCTTTCAGAAGAAATTAATTTGCTTAAAAAACAAATAGAAGAGCTTAAAGAGTTTTCAAAGCTAGATAATGATGACTTTACTGAGGCAGTTAAATATCAACAGGAGATAAAAACCCTGAATGATAACAAGGAAGAAATAAGAGAGAAACATAATAAGGCTTTGATTAGACAGAAAAAGATTAATTCTTTAATAGAACAGAATTTGCAATTTGAAGGAGTTCAAAGTGAAGAAATAGAACAATTAGTAGCTTATTACAACATTATGGAGCAAAAAAAGCAGGATTTGGAGTTAATATATGAAAGAATTGCCAGCAAATCAGCTGATAAACTTGATTTTAGCAATAAAAATGTAAATGAAAAATTATTTGAATATGAAGAGTTGGAAGAGAAAAAAAATAGTCTGCTATATAATACAGAACATAATAATATAATGTTTTTAAAGACAAAACTAGATGAAAAGCAAAAAAATAAGAAAAAGATGAACATTATTAGAATAATTTCTGTATTTTGTGCTTTAGCCTGCTTAGTACTTGGATTTCTAATCTCAAAATTCTTGTGTTTTACTTCTACTATTCCTTTTATACTGCTCATATATGCTTTTTATTCATTTAAGGAACTGGATAAATACATTTGTGAGTTAAAAGAACAAATAGAAAATATTGAAGATAAAGAAAGACAAAAGAAAATTATAATTGAAGAATTAGAGAAAGAAATGGAGGATATACTCAATATATTTGGCTGCAAAACTAAGGCAGAACTAAGAAAGCTAGCAAGTGAAATGGCTCATCATAATTACATAGCCAATGAAGTAATGGAACTTAAAAATAAAAAAAATAGTTTAATTGAAGAGATACAAACCTTAGAAGATAATATTAAAAGATATTTAAGGTTGATAAAAGAAGATTTAGTCTCCTTGGATAATATTAGAAAACTTAAAGACGAATATTATAAGTATATGGAGTATAAAAGACAGAAAAACGATATAGATGATGAAATAGCGTATTTAATGAATGGAATCAAGGAGATTGAGCATAAGCAGAAAAGCATAGCTAACAGCCTAATAATGCTGTATAGAAAAAATAATGTGGATAGCATAGAGTCATTTAAAGAAGGATTAGAGAAGAAGAAAAACTATGAAAATTGTATTCAGATGTTAGAGAATTATGAAAGTCTATTGAATAATATTCTTGGAGATAATAATATAGATTTTCTAAAAAAGAAGTCTGAAGATTTTACTGAAACTATTGAAGAGAACATAAAAGAACTTGATAGAGAAAGTTTGCTGCAGAGTTTAGAGTATATAACTGAGAAGATAATAAATGTAAAAAATGAGCTTACAAGGTATGAAGAAAAGATTAGAATATTAAGCTCATCTACAGCAGAATTAGTACAAATAGAAGAGGAAATTATACGTAAAAATAGCATTAAAGAAGAATATGAAAAGAAGTTAGCAGCCTTAGAGTTAGCCAGAAATACTATTGATAGAATATCCAGAAATATTCAGCGAGATTTTGCTCCAAGACTCAATTATGGAGTGGGAAAGATCATTGAAAAAGTTACGTCTGGTAAATATACTGATATTAAGATAACTGAAAATCTGGATATTAGAGTTGTAGATCCAATTAGCAATAGGATAGTTGATGTTGATAAATTAAGTGGTGGTACTTTAGATCAGCTATATTTTGCAATGAGACTTGAGATTATTGATATAATTAAGGGTAAAAATAAAATACCACTTATTTTAGATGACTGTTTTGTACAATATGACCATGACAGACTTGAAAATATATTAGATTATTTATCAAACGAAAGTTTAAACAGGCAGATAATTTTGTTTACCTGTCATAACAGAGAAAAGAATATACTTGAAAGTAAAGGAATTAAATATAACTTAGTTAATCTATAGTACTTAAAGTAAAACATTAAGTGGAAGAAATCTGTAAAATTAGCCTTTATAGAGTTAATGTTAAACATTAACTTTAAGTGAGAATTAGGAGTGATATTTTGGCTTTATATGGAATAGCAGATCTTCATTTAGATTCCACAGGACAAAAACCTATGGATATTTTTGGAGATAATTGGATAAAACATCAAGAAAAAATATTTAATAATTGGAAAAATATAATATCAGATGATGATGTAGTTTTAATTGCAGGAGATATTTCATGGGCTTTGAGGCTTTCAGAAGCATATATTGACTTGAAGAAAATAGATGAGCTTCCAGGCCATAAAGTTATCAGCAGAGGGAATCACGACTACTGGTGGTCCACAAAGTCAAAACTAGAGGCACTTAATCTAAAAACTATTCATTTTCTTCATAATGATAGTTATATATACAATTCTATTGTGATATGTGGTACAAGAGGATGGCCGCCTAAGGATAGTGATGAATTCGATCCTCATGATGAGAAAATATTTGCTAGAGAAGTAAATAGACTGGATTTATCTCTTTCTCATATTAAGGATAATGAATTACAAAAAATAGTTATGATTCATTATCCACCATTTAACATAGAAAATAAAAAGCCTAATGAGTTTGTAGATGTGATGAAAAAGTACAATGTGAGGAAGTGTGTCTATGGGCATTTACATGGAGAAGGACATAAATATGCTGTTGAAGGAAATATAGGAGAAATAGATTTTCATTGTATTTCTAGTGATTATATTAACTTTATTCCAAAAAAAATAATTGACTGAGATATATTTAATATTTTTTTGGGGTTCATTTTAAAAATTGCTAGCAAAAGTAGTTAAATATGGTATTATATTATTAATATTAATATAATGTGTTATTTATTTTTACTACAAAATCATCAATTTAGGAGAATCAATGAGGAGGAAGCGAAGTATGTTTAGTGCAGAAGTAGTATTAAAAAATGAGACAGGTCTTCATGCAAGGCCAGCAAGCCAATTTGTATTTACGGCATCAAAATTTAAATCTCATATTGTAGTTATCAAAGATGAGAAAGAGTACAATGCTAAGAGTATAATGGGAGTACTAAGTATGGGAGCAAGTAAAGGAACTAAGTTGACTATTAAGGCAGAAGGAGAAGACGAACAAGAAGCTGTTGAAGCATTAAAATTATTAATAGAAAACAACTTTGGAGAATAGGAGGCCTATAATTGTGATTGGAATAGGAGTATCACCTGGAATAGGCATGGGAAAAGCTATTATTAAGAAGGAACCAATAATCCAACTTACGAAGATTCTTGTTGATGATGTAGAAAATGAAATTGTTAAGCTTAATAAAGCAAGAGAAAAGGGGAAAGAGCAAATAGAATTCTTGTATCAACATGCTATTAATAATATTGGGGAAAAAGAGGCAGATATATTTAAAGCACATAAAATGATACTTGAGGACCCAGATTTTTTTCAACAGATAGAGAATAAAATTAGAGATGAAAAGATAAATGCAGAATCTGCTTTGTCAGAAGTTGCTGACTTTTTTATTGAAATGTTTGAAAATATGGAAGATGAATACTTACGGGAAAGAGCTGCTGACATAAAAGATGTAACAAGCAGGCTATTGAGAATTTTGTTAGATGTTGAGGCTACAGATTTAAGTAATTTATCTGAAAATGTAATAATTGTAGCTGAAGATTTGACTCCATCAGATACAGCTCAAATGGATAAGAATAAAGTCATTGGATTTATTACAGAAGTAGGCGGCAAAACAGCACATTCAGCAATTATGGCTAGGACTCTAGAAATACCTGCAGTTGTTGGTGTCGAAAGGGCTACTGAGCTAATATCAGATGGAGATTACGTCATATTAGATGGTGAATCTGGAATTGTCATTGTAAATCCTGAAGAGGAAGTCATTGAGGAATATAAAAGAAAGAGACAGGATTTCATTGATTTTAAGAAGAGACTTGAAAGTATGAGAGGACAAAAAAGTATAACTAAAGATGGATTTAAGGTGGAAATATCAGCTAATATAGGAACACCAAAGGATGTAAATGGAGTAATTGCAAATGATGGAGAAGGAGTAGGACTTTATAGGACTGAATTTTTGTACATGGATAGAGACAGATTACCAACTGAAGAAGAGCAATTTGAGGCATATAAGGAAGTGGCAGTAAGGTTAGAAGGAAAGCCAGTAGTTATTAGGACTTTAGATATAGGTGGAGATAAAGAATTATCTTATCTTTCACTTCCAAAGGAAATGAATCCTTTCCTAGGATATAGAGCCATAAGGCTTTGCTTAGACCAGACAGATATATTTAAAACGCAGCTTAGAGCTTTACTTAGAGCAAGTGCCTATGGAAATATAAAGATAATGTTTCCTATGATTTCTGCTATTGAGGAGCTAAGACAAGGTAAGAAAATACTAGAAGATGTAAAAAATGAACTTAGAAGTGAAGGAAAGAAATTCAATGAAAATATTGAAGTCGGTATTATGATAGAGATACCATCAGCTGCAATTTTGTCTGATGTGTTTGCAAAGGAAGTAGACTTCTTTAGTATAGGAACAAACGATTTAATTCAATATACAACTGCCGTAGATAGAGGAAATAGAATGATTGCTCATCTATACAATGAATTTCATCCTGCACTTTTAAGGCTGATAAAGACAGTGATTGATAATGGACATAAAGAAGGCATATGGGTAGGTATGTGTGGAGAAGTAGCAGGAAATCCACAGCTTATACCAATTCTCATAGGCATGGGACTAGATGAGTTTAGTATGAGTGCTTCATCTATTTTAAGGGCTAGATGGATTGTAAATAATATTGCAAAAAGAGACATGGAGGCCCATGTAGAAGAGGTGCTCAGATTGTCTACAGCTGAAGAGGTAAAGAAATATATTCTCGATAATATTAGCTTTAATTAAAATAGTAAGATGGGAATAGAATCATGATATGCCCTTATAGTAGTATATAGATTTTGCTATTGAAAATCATCAAAAAGGGCATATCAGCTTAATTCTTTTTCCTGTCTTTTTTCTTATCTTCAACCAGTCCTTCTACTAATTCTTTGTAACAAATACGATTCAAATAATATTTAATATTATCAAAACTCTTTTTAGATGTTTTAATAGCTGCAAAAAACAAGTAAAATAGTATTAGTAAAGCCAATAATAGAAATATCATATTTATTTCCTCCTTAAAATCTATAATAGACAATTTTTACTAAATTAATACTTATTTGAAAGGAGAAGAATATGACAAAAGAGCTAGAGGTAAAGGTACTAGGAATTGATAAACAAGATATTGAGAAGAGACTTGAAAATATAGGTGCAAAATTATTAAGTAAGGAATATCAGATAAATACCCTATATGATTCAGATGATAAGATTGTAGAGAAATTGGGAGATGGGTATTTAAGAATAAGAGAGACAAAGAATTTAATAACAGGAGAAGTGAAGGTTTTATTTACGTTAAAAAAGAATATGTCTAGTGAAACAGCTAGGGAAAACATAGAAATAGAAACAATGGTTACGGACAAAAATGCGCTCAATAGTATACTCCAACATTTGAATTTAAAAGTTATACATGAAGGAACTAAGGAAAGAATCTCATACGTTTATGATGATATTAGATTTGATATAGACACTTGGGATAAATCTACATATCCATATCCATATTTAGAAATAGAAGTGGCTGAAAAAGAAGATATAAAAAGGGCAGTGGAGCTTTTAGGATTAGATGAGCAAAGTGTAACTACAAAATCGCTAAGGGAGCTTAGAGCAGAGATAGGATTAGGAGGGGGAAACAATGTTAAAAAGATATTTTAAAAATATGAATATGTTATCACCTGAAGAAAATGCTAGTCTCAGTAGTTTTAGTGTTTGTGTAGTTGGTTGTGGAGGGTTAGGTGGATATATTATCGAGATGCTTGCAAGGTTAGGAATTGGACACTTAACTGTAATAGATGGAGATGTTTTTGATGAGACAAATTTAAATAGACAGATTTTATCTGATATGGATTCATTGGGAAAATTAAAGGCTTTAGCTGCTAAGGAAAGAGTCAATAAAGTAAATCCACTGGTTGAAGTAAAAGCAATAAGTGAAAGATTAACAGAGGAAAATGGACTAGAAATATTAAGGGGACATGATGTAATAGTAGATGCATTAGATAGTATAGATACTAGATTGCTTATCCAGAAACAGGCTGAGGAACTCAACATACCTCTTGTACATGGAGCTATAGCAGGATGGTACGGACAAGTGACAACTGTTTTTCCGGGAGATAGAACTCTAGATTTACTGTACTCAAAAAGTGAAAATAGAGGACTGGAAGCAGAGTTAGGTAATCCTTCATTTACACCTGCCTTAGTAGCTTCTATAGAAGTAAGCGAAGTGTTGAAAATTTTAATTTGCAGAGGAACACTTTTAAGAAAGAAACTACTGCTAATTGATACACTTAATCAGGAGTATGAAGTAGTAGAACTATAAGCTCCATTAATCACCTTTATTTTATAAAAGCATAAGATAAATTAATGAGATGTTTAACTTAAAATATAAGGTGGTTGAGGAGATGGATAACAATAGGGATTATAATCTACAAAACTTAACTGTAATAGCCTTACCAATATTGATTTTTGCTTTAATAGAAAAGGGAGGAATATTTAAGGCAGATATCAATCCTAGTAGGAATTATCAAATTAAAATCAATATGTTAAAAGAAATAAGACCGTATTTTTTAGAAGAGGATCAACATATTTTAGGTAAGGTACAGGATATTTTTGAAATACTTAATAGATTAAACAGAATAATAAGTAGTGACTATGGCGATAATGTTAGAGTATTAAATCGTGATTTGCCAATGATAGATAGGAAGGAAATGATATTATCTAAATTAGCTGAGTACTTAGATGATAGCAGCAGAAAATTAGCAGAAAGTGTTGTTGAAACTAAGCAAAACATATTTAAGACAAAGGAAAATTTAGAGCATTATTCTCAAACTGTATCTACTCAAAATGTAGATAAACTGACATCTTTAGCGAAGTTAGCAAATTCAATAGAACCTCTTATGCCTAACAGAGGTAAAGTACAGTTAAAGAAAATTCAAAAAATAATTGAGATATTAAAAGCCTCTGATGACGATTTTAAGCCTTTTTATTAATCAGAGGCTTATTTTATTTTTATACAGACAATAGAAGGATTTACGATAGAGTTGTGGAACTATTAGCATAGAAGTTTTTAATAGGAGGGGTAGCTTTGAACAAGATAGCAATTATATCAGATATTCATGGGAATATACCTGCATTAAATGCAGTTCTTGATGATATAAAGAAGAGAGAAGTAGAAAAAATTATATGTCTAGGAGACTTAGTAGGGAAGGGACCTAATCCAGCTGAAGCGGTGGATATTATCAGAAGTGAATGTTGTGAAGTGCTTATGGGTAACTGGGATATGATGATATCTAGCGAAAATAATTATGAAATGGTTAAATGGGCAAGGGAGAGGCTAGGAAAAGAGAGGCTAAATTATATAAAAAGCTTACCTTTTTCAATAGATTTTTATATTAGTGGGAAACTAACACGATTATTTCATGCATCTCCTCAAGGAGTATTTCATAGGGTCCCTAGGAATAGCTCTTTAGAAAAGCTTCTTGGATTGTTTGATAACACAGAATTTACTGGAAATAAGTTTGGAAATAAAAAACCAGATATTGTTGGATATGGAGATATACATGGGGCATATGCCAGCTATTTTGATGATAAGGTAATATTTAATGTTGGAAGCGTAGGTAATCCACTGGACATGACATTGGCATCATATGTTATTCTTGAAGGCGAGTACGGGTGTGAGAGAAAAAAAGGGTTCCAGATAAATTTTATTAGAGTTCCTTATGATGTAGAATTAGCTATTAAATTAGCTAAGGAATCTAATATGCCCGAAATAGATGCATACGTTAATGAACTTAGAACAGGAAGATATAGAGGAAGAAAATAAAAAAAGGTGGTGTTATAATGGCCAATTTTATTAGCAATTTTGTGTTTTTTTCTCCAGTTGATAATTTTATGTTTTCATTTGCACCTGTAATGATAACAGTTATCTTTGTAATAGTAATTTCTATGTTTGTCATATCTATTTTTAAAGGAATTAAGCAGTGGAGCTATAATAATGCTCAACCCGTACTTATTGTAGATGCTGAAGTAGTTTCAAAAAGGTTAGATGTTTCCTATAACCACCATAGTAATGACAATAATATTAGTTATCACAGCTCTACTACATATTATGTAACATTTCAGGTTGAAAGCGGAGATAGGATTGAGTTTCTAGTCCCAGATAATGAATATGGATTAATAGTTGAAGGAGATAGAGGAAGGTTAAAATTCCAAGGTACAAGATATTTGGGCTTTGAAAGAGTTAGATAGAAAAAAGTATCAAATAGTATAGTAAATTGATAGATTCTTTGCTATTTTTGGATAGTGAACTAATTGAGTTTAATTTATTATCCTTGAAGGATAGCGAGGATTTTTTTTGTCATAGAAATTTAATATAAGAAAGAAGGAAAAGTAATTCGAGTGTCGAAATAGTGCTGGACAGAAAAATATTTTTTATCTAACAATTACAAATATATAGTAGAGTAAGGGGGTTAAAAAAATGTTAAGCAGGTCAATTATAGAAGATGTTTTGACTGCTGCTCTTTCAACAGGAGGAGATTTTGCTGAAATTTTTGTTGAAGATAAGCTTAATACAGGACTTTTGCTTGTAGGTGGAAAAGTAGAGAGCGGTATATCAGGAAGAGATTATGGTGTAGGTATAAGGATATTTTATGGATTAAACAGTATCTATGCTTATACAAATGACTCTACTAGAGAGAATTTGATAAAAGTGGCTAAGGAAGCTGCTCAAGCCGTTAAAGGTAGCAGTATACATCAAGTGTTAGACTTTACTAAAGCAGATATAAATGACATACATCCTATAAAATTACTGCCTAGTAGTATTGAGAAATCTGAAAAAGTGGAATTAATGAAAAAAGCATATAACGCAGCAAAAAATTATGATGAAGTCATAACTCAAGTTACAGTAAGATATCTTGATAACGAACAAAACGTACTTATTGCAAATTCTGAAGGATTATATGTAGAGGACAGGAGAGTAAGAACTAGAACTGCAATAACTGCAGTTGCATCAGCAAATGGTGAGATGCAATCAGGTTTTTATGGTCCAGGAGCACATATGGGCTTTGAATTCTACGATAAGATTAATATTGAGGATTATGCTAGAGAAGCTGCTAGAATTGCGAAGACTATGGTATTCGCGGATTTATGTCCAAGCGGAAAAATGCCTGTAGTTATAGACAATGAATTTGGGGGAGTTATTTTCCACGAAGCATGCGGCCACGGATTAGAAGCTGCATCTGTAGCTAAGGGAACATCTGTATTTGCTGGGAAACTAGGTGAAATGGTGGCATCAGAAGTTGTAACAGCCATAGATGATGGAACTATACCAAATGCTTGGGGTTCCCAGAATATAGACGATGAAGGAACAAAAACTAAGAAGAATATATTGATAGAAAATGGTATATTAAAAGGCTATATGATAGATAAACTGAATGCTAGGAAGATGGGAATGGAGCCTACAGGTTCTGGTAGAAGAGAATCATATAAATTTGCTCCTACATCAAGAATGACAAACACTTATATAGCAAATGGTACATCAACTAAAGAAGAAATAATAGCTAATACAGAGTATGGTCTATATGCAAAGCATATGGGCGGTGGTTCTGTAAATCCTGCAACAGGTGATTTTAACTTTGCTGTAAGTGAAGGATATATTATAAGAAATGGAAAGATAGCAGAGCCTGTTAGAGGAGCTACACTTATAGGCACAGGATTAGAAGTGCTTAAGCAAATTGACATGGTAGGTAATAATCTTGATTTTGGGCAAGGTATGTGTGGAGCTTCAAGTGGTTCCATACCTACAAATGTTGGACAGCCTACTATAAGGGTTAAATCAATAACAGTAGGTGGAAGAAAGGGTGGTCAGTAATGGCATATAAAGAATTGATAGAGAAAATATTCTATAGAGGAAAAGAACTAGGCTTAGGAGACATGGAGGTATATATTCGAGGAAATAAGCTATTTGATGTAATGATATTCCAAGGTGAAATAGATAAATACAGTATTTCTGACGAGGTAGGGCTATCTTTTAGAGGAGTATACAATGGTAAAATGGGATACTCTTATACGGAAAAGGTAGACGAGACTTCCATAGATATGCTTATAAAAGAAGCCATAGAAAATGCAGTAACCATAGATAGTGAAGATGAGGAAGAAATTTTTGAAGGCTCTAAAGAGTACAAAGAAGTAAATACATATAATAGCGAGCTTGAGAATATAACAGCACTTCAAAAAATTGAATTTGCAAAAGCAGTTGAGAAAGCAGCTTTAGAAGCAGACAAGCGTGTTACTTCAGTTAATTACTGTCTATTTGAAGAAATTGCCGAGCATACAATTCTTACAAATACTAAAGGACTAAATCTTGAAAGCAAATCAAATGTAGCTATAGCTTATGTTTCTGTTGTAGTGAAGGATGAAAATGATGTAAAAACTGGCACAAGTTATATACTTAGTAATGATTTTTCAAAATTTAATGCAGAAAAGCTTGCATTAGAAGCAGTTAAAGAAGCTTTGTCAATGCTTGGAGCTGAAAGTATAGAATCAGGGACATATCCAGTAATACTTAGAAATGATGTTGCTGCAAACATATTAGAATCATTTGTTTCAATTTTTGTAGCTGAAAATGTACAGAAAAATTTATCTTTATTAAAAGGAAAGCTAAATGAAAAAATAGCTAATGAGTTGATAACATTAGTAGATGATCCTTTCCTAGAAGGGGGAGTAGCTTCTTCGTCTTTTGATGGTGAAGGAGTAGCTACTAAATATAAAAAGGTCATAGATAAGGGAGTGTTAAAAACTTTTCTTTATAATAACAAAACTGCCAAAAAAGATGGTGTTGAATCTACCGGAAATGCAAGTAAAGCATCATATAAATCACCAGTAGGTATATCACCTACAAATATGTATATAGAAAATGGATTTACTACTGTAGATGATATGATTAAAAGCATAGATAAAGGAATTATGATAATTGATGTACAAGGATTACATTCTGGGGTAAATGCTGTTTCAGGAGATTTTTCACTTTCTTCTTATGGTTATTTAATTGAAAATGGTAAAATCACAAGACCTGTAAATCAGATTACAATAGCAGGCAATTTCTTTGAAATGCTTAATAACATTGAATTAGTTGGAAATGACTTGAAATTTATTCTTCCTAAATCTGGTTATATGGGCTCACCATCTCTTAAAGTAAATAGCTTAGCTATTTCTGGAAAATAAACTAAAAGTAAAACGAGGAAAATCTTAGGATTTTCCTCGTTTTACTTAGACATCTACTCTGTTTCTATCTCTAAATAATAGACTTATACAATAAAGTCCAGCTAATCCTACTAGTCCGTACACTATTCTGCTTAAAAGAGCATCTTGACCTCCAAATATTGAAGCTACAAGGTCAAATTGAAATAGAGCTATTAGGCCCCAGTTTAATGCTCCTATAATTACTAATACTAATGATAGTGTATCCAAAATATCACTCCTTATAAAAAGTCTGTATTTCATAGAATATTATTGTCTTAAAGTTAGATTTTTATACCTTATATAAGTAACACTTTTTTATAAAGAGAATAATATGTAATATAACTATTTGGTTACATAGTTTTGAGCATATTAATATATTCTATTTAAAGGGGAGGATATTATGTCATTAGAAATTAGTAGCAATATGCCTTCAGGAGTAGAGTCAACTGGGTACGATTATGACAATAATGAAAGTCTATTATTTTTCTTTTTATTACTAGTGCTTATATTCTGTAATTGTCCTTTATTTGATGGTATGGACGATAGCCTACTATTCTTTTTCTTAATACTAATAATTATATTTAACAGATGCTATCCTTGGTAAAGCTACTATTACTATAAAATAGGTTTCAATATTTTTTATTGAAGCCTATTTTTTTATAACGAATAGGAACATAGTTTTATAATTTTGCTTAAAGGACTTGACATAATAAGTTTTTAACAGATTGTCCAGCTTTTTAATTTTGTGAAAATCTAGCATATAGTAATTCAAAAATTTTATTTAATTTTCAAGTTTTGATAGAAGATTTTTATAATAAAAGTTCTGCAATTGTAGCGGTAAATAATTAGAAATTTTATAAATTGCATTTGAATAGATGTATATAAAATAATTTTTATGATATAATACCCACGAATGCCTTTCGTGGGTATATATTTGATATATTAATTATTAATAATTTATGAATTTTAAGAGAAAATAATTTTATAAGGAGATTGAAAGACAAATGGCACCTGGATCAGCACAAAGAAATAAAAGTGAAAACATTAGAAAGATATTAAGAAAACTATTTTTTATAATATTAGGAGACTTTTTATGTTCTATAGCTTTTAATGTATTTTTTATACCTAATAAACTACTTAGCGGAGGAGTAGGAGGTTTAGCCATAATAATACATTATCTAACAGGTATTCCTACAGGAATATCAGTATTTGTAATAAATCTACCTATATTTGTAATAGGTGCAAAACTGGTAGATAGGGAATTTGTTTCTTATGCATTTGTATCTAATATTATATTTTCATCTTTTTTAACCATTACGACTGGTTTTGGAAAATATTTCATCATAGATGATGTATTACTCGCAGCAGTATTTGGTGCAGTTTTTAATGGATTAGGTATGGGACTTATGTTTAGAAATAGAACTTGCCAGGGGGGACTAGATATTATTGCTGCCATATTAAAGAAGAAATATAATATAAATATTAGCACAGGTCTTATGGCTGCAAATACTGTTATTATTTCAATTTCGTCATTATTATTTGGTTATAGATCCGCCATGTATACACTGATTTCTTTATATCTAGGTTATAAAGTTTTAGATAAAGTCCAAACAGGATTCAACGTGAAAAAGAATATTGTTATAGTATCTGATAAATCTCAAGAACTAGCAGAGGCAATAATACAAAAGCTTCATAGAGGAGTTACGTTCTTAGAAGGTATGGGGGGATATACAAGAGAAAATAAAAAGGTTATATATTGCATAATTACATCAAGCGAAGTGGTTAAGCTTAAAGCTATAGTAGAAGAAATAGATCCAAAAGCATTTTTAACTATAAATGATATAGTAGAAGTTAAAGGAAGCGACTTTAAAAACGTAGGTATGTAATAGAATAAACAATATAATAGTTATTTATTATAAAGAAATATATGCTAATAAATTGTTATCAACTTAAAATAAGTAAATAACTAATTTTTAGAAGTATAAAAAAGTTTTTGAAAAATCTTTTTTATACTTTTTTTATTGTTTTTTGGTTAAACTAAATGATACTGGGAGGTGTAATTGATATGAAGAAATATTCTTTAATTTTGTTAATGCTTGTATTAGTTCTTACATCCTGCGGTACAGATGGATTAAATAGATCAGGAAGATTAAATAATCAAATTGAAAATAATACTAATATAAACCCTGAAGAGGGAGGGATTGGAGGAAGCGAGATTGTAGATGAAGAAGATTTAGAGGCAGATATAAACTATATTGACATCGAAGAAGACAAGGAAATGACAAATTCTTATTTAAAGAGAACTGAAATGAAGAAGGATATTGTTTTTCAATCAAATAGTCCAAATGCAAATTCGAGAAGGGTTAACACAAAAAATCTAATCGACAATATTAGTTCAATTGGTTCAGCACAGATGTATCTCACTCAAATACCAGAAGATATAGATGTAGATATAAGATATCATAACTACGATATTCCATATGACTATTTATTGATTACATCTGATAATGTGAATATATATGAAAATCCTTCGTTAGAATCTAATACCTTAGGAAAAGCTACTCTATATTCTAAAATAAAGCTTGAAGGAAGAGCTAATATCAATAATGGGAATATTACACAACTGTGGTATCTTATATCTTGGCTAGAAAATGGAAGGCCAGTTTATGGATATGTTACTGGTGATGCAGGAGAACCTAGGAGATTTAGGTTTGATAGAATGTATGAAGAAATAATGAATTTAGAGTTTGCTCTTGGGCAGCAGCCATATGGGTACATTTCTAATTATAAAGACAAAAATGGTTCACCGCCATTAAAAGATGGAAAAGGAATTGATGAGTTTGGAATTCAAGCTTATCAAAGTGCACCAGCATATTATTCATTAGAAAATAAAGATGAATTTAGGTATTTTCCTGACGGAATGATAGTATTTATTTTAGATGAAGCTGAAGACTATTTTAAAGTCAGGAATTTAGTATATGAAGGTGAATATTGGATTCCTAAAAACTATATATCCTTTGATGATAACTTAGATAGATTGGATAAGGTAGTTGTGGTAGATAAATTAAACCAAAATCAAGCCTTATTTGAAAATAGAAACGGAAGATGGACCTTAATCTCATATACACTTGCAACGACAGGTGTACCTGCTGAATCGAAATATGAAACTCCAACAGGCAGCTTTAAAGTACTGCAAAAAAGAGAGAGATTCTATTATTTAAATCATAGAACAAATGAGATAGGAGGATATGCACCTTATGGAACAAGATTTTCAGCTGGGGCATATATTCACGGAGTACCTGTTGATTATGTTATAAAAGATGGAGAAAGTATCGATCCTGGAATAAAGGAATATTTATTAACTATAGGAACTACGCCTAGGTCAGCAAAATGTGTGAGAAATTATACTAGCCATGCAAAATTCGTATACGATTGGGCAGACTTAAATGATACTGCAGTGATTATAATTGAGTAAAAAGTCTTCTTTGTAAGAAGACTTTTTTTCTAAGAAAAAGCAATTTTACAGAAAATGGCATATATCTATAGTTATAAGATAATCCAGAAATATGTGATATACTTTATATGTATAAATTTATTGATTTAAATTAAATAGTATTAAAATATATATAATTTTAAATAAAAAGTATAGCATATTTTAGTATATGTGATATAATATATATAGAAATGTATGGAGGGAGAAATATAAATGAGCAAATACAAATATATAATGTGGTTTAGCGAAATTAGCAAAGAAGATATACCTTTAGTAGGTGGTAAAGGAGCTAACCTAGGAGAACTAACTAATAAAGGGGTTAATGTTCCGCCGGGATTTTGTGTAACAGCTTCTGCTTATACGGACTTTATCAGCAAATCAGGATTACAAAGTGACATACTAAATATGTTGGAAGGAATGGACCCAGAAGATTCAACAGAGCTTCAGCTTAAAAGTGCTTCAATAAGAGGATTAATTGTTAATGCAGATATGCCAAAGGAAATAGAAGAAGAAATAGTTAAAGCATATGAGGAATTTAGTGAAAAAGTAAAGCTAGTTAATCCGCTAGTAGCTATTAGAAGTTCTGCAACAGCAGAGGATTTGCCAGAGGCTTCATTTGCTGGGCAGCAGGATACATATCTTCATATTAGCGGCATTGAAGAAGTATTGAAACACATTAAGAAATGCTGGGCATCATTATGGACAGCAAGAGCAATATACTATAGAGTGCATCAAGGATTTAAACATGAAGAGGTTGCATTAAGTGTAGTTGTTCAGAAAATGGTTAACAGTAGAATATCTGGAGTTATGTTTACTGCTAACCCAATCACAAGTGACTTAAATCAAATAATGATAAATGCCAGCTGGGGACTTGGAGAAGCAGTAGTTTCAGGTATAGTGACCCCTGACGAATTTATATTAGATAAAAAGACATTAGCAATTGTTGAAAAAAACATAGCAGAAAAAAATACAATGGTTATAAAAAACACAGATGGCGTTGGAACACTAGAGGTAAAAGTAGAAGAATATCTTGGATATGATAAAGTCAATACACCATGTCTTAATGACTTAGAGGTAGCTAACCTAGGAAAAAATGGAATGTTAATCGAAGATTTATATAAAGCACCACAAGACATTGAATGGGCGTTAGATGCTGATACTGAAGAATTATATATATTACAGGCAAGACCAATTACTACATTAAAAGGAGAGAGTAAGGAAATGACTACTTCAAAGCAGCCTGAAGAATTAGTTACATTAGTAAGAGGTTTACCTGCATCGCCAGGAATTAATAGCGGAAAAGTAAGAAATATTAAAGACATTACTGAAATAGATAGAGTACAAGATGGAGATATATTAGTTACTGTAATGACAAATCCAGATATGGTACCTGCTATGAGAAGAGCAGCAGCAGTAGTTACAGATGAAGGCGGAAGGACATGTCATGCTGCAATTGTATCTAGAGAGCTAGGTATACCATGTATTGTAGGTGCTAAGAATGCAAGTGAAATACTCAAAGAAGGATTAGAAGTAACAGTAGATGCAACGAGAGGAGTTGTATATCAGGGTATAGTTCTTCAAGATGAAAAGAAAGAGGAAAAAAAGCCAGTTGCTGTTACAGCAGGAGCTATCAGTGAAGAACTAATCCATCAATTAGCTCCAGTTACAGCTACTAAGATATACATGAACTTAGGCGAGCCTGAAATGATAAAAAGATATAAAAATCTTCCTTTTGATGGTATAGGACTAATGAGAACTGAGTTCATATTTACTAATCTAGTTGGTGCTCATCCAATGTACCTATTGAGAACTGGTCAGGGACAGCTCTTAATTGATAAAATGGCAGAAGGAATAACAAAGGTAGCCCAAGAAATATATCCAAGACCAGTAGTAGTTAGATTAAGTGACTTCAGAACAAACGAGTTTAGAGGATTAAAAGGCGGAGACGAAGTTGAGCCAATAGAAGCTAATCCAATGATAGGCTGGAGAGGAGTATCTAGATATATTTCACCAGAATATGAAGAAGGATTTAGACTAGAGTGTAGAGCAATAAGAAAAGTAAGAGATGAGTATGGACTAACTAACGTATACGTAATGCTGCCATTTGTAAGGACTACATGGGAGCTTAAAAAGGTAAAGGAAATAATGGCTGAAGAAGGCTTACAGCAAGGGAAGAACTTCAAGCTATGGATAATGGCAGAAGTACCATCAGTGGTATTTGAAGCAGAGGAATTTGCTCAAATGGTAGATGGATTTAGTATAGGAAGTAATGACTTAACACAGCTTACAATGGGCGCTGACAGAGATTCAGGAATATTAAACAACATGGGATACTTTGATGAAAGAAATGAAGCAGTTAAGAGAGCAATATCTATACTAATAAAAGCTGCCCATAAATATGGAAAGACTATATCAATTTGCGGTCAAGGACCATCCCAATACCCAGAATTTGCAGAGTTCCTAGTACAAGAAGGAATAGACAGCATTAGCGTAAATCCAGATACAGTATCATATACAAGAAGACTTGTAGCTTCAGTTGAGCAAAAAATTATATTAAATAAGATAAGAAATTTATAGTATAGTTTAAAAGCCCTTCTGGTTAATAACTAGAAGGGCTTTACATATGTATCCTTAACTGGTATTCAGAAAAAATATATTTTTTTAAAATTGTTCAAAAGTGAATATTACTGAGAAATTTACGTTTAGTTGATCGAATTAAATATGTTAAAATAACCTATTATAAATTAAAATGAAGGTATAACTCCACCATTATAATTTTCCTCAATAAAAGCTTTAATTTCATCAGATTGAAGAGCTTTTACTAGAGCCTGAAGCTTAGGATTGTTTTCTTCACCTTTTCTAACAGCCACAACGTTAGCATAAGGGGAATTAGATTTTTCTAGGATAACAGCATCTTTAACAGGATTTAAACCAGCTTCCAATGCATAATTACCATTGATAATAGCAGCATCAACATCTTCTAATGCTCTAGGCAATTGTGCAGCTTCAAGTGACGTGATTTTAAGATTTTTAGGGTTATCAACAATATCTTTTTCAGTAGCATCAAAACCTACATCCTCTTTAAGTTTAATTAAACCATTTTCTTCTAGTAAGAGCAGTGCTCTATTGCCATTTACAGTATCATTTGGAATAGCTATCTCAGCTCCATCTTTTAATTCGCTGATACTCTTAAATTTATTAGAGTATAATCCCATAGGCTCAATATGGATACTAGCTAGTGGTACTAAATCAAGATTATTTTTTTCATTAAAATCTTGCAAATAAGGTAAGTGTTGAAAGAAGTTTGCATCTAACTCTTTTTCAGCTAATGCTAAGTTTGGTTTTACATAGTCTGTAAATTCTATTATTTTAAGCTCATAGCCCTCTTTTTCTAAGTCATCTGCTATTAGTTTTAGCATTTGAGCATGAGGTTCTGGAGAAGCCCCAACTACTATAACCTTGTCATTGTTTGCATTTGCCTGACAGCCAGTAATCATTATAGATGTTACTAAAATAATTGCTAGCAAAATACTTAAAGATTTTTTCATTATATTTTCCTCCTTATTTTCTTTTATCTATTATAAATGCTAATTTATTGCCTATAAATTGTATTAACTGTACTAATATTATTATAAGAATTACGGAAGCAATCATCACATCTGGCTGGAATCTATGATAGCCGTAACGTATTGCCAAATCACCTAGACCACCTCCTCCAATTGCACCAGCCATAGCAGAATACCCTATTAGGTTTATTATAGTTAATGTAATTCCAAGTACTAATGAAGGCATAGCTTCAGGAATTAATACTTTAGTTATTATTTCAAGTGTTGAAGCCCCCATTGAAAATGCAGCCTCTATTATACCTTTATCTACTTCCTTTAAAGCGCCTTCAATAATTCTTGCTACAAAAGGGGCTGCTGCAATAGATAAAGGTACTACAGTAGCAAGAGTTCCTATGGATTTGCCGACTATTATTCTTGTTAAAGGCATTACAAATATCATAAGTATAATAAATGGGAATGAACGAAATATATTAATTACTCCACTTAATATTGAATTAAGTGTGGGCTTTTCCCATATTCCATCTTTCTCTGTTATGACTATCAGTATTCCTAGAGGAAAACCTAATAATAATGAAAATATCGTTGATAATGTGACCATTACTACAGTTTCCCATAAGGAAGGGAGAAGGAGAGAAATTAGATTATCCATTCCATATCACCTCCAAATCAATATTTTGACTTTTAAGCCAATCAAAAGCCTTTCCAATTTCAATACTATCTCCAAAAACCTGAATTAGAAGATTGCCTACACTAGTAGATTGCAGTTCATTTATGTTGCCAGACAATATATTTATATCTATATTAAATTTTCTGATTAGGTTTGAGATAATAGGTTTCTTAGCAGAATCTCCTAAATAGCTTAGTCTGATTACAGTAGAACCAGGTATTTTAGGGTAAATTATTTCTTCTTCGTTACTTCTATGAATATTATAGATAAAGGATTTTGCAGTGTTAGTTTGAGGCCTTGCAAAAATTTCTTCTACTGTATTTAGTTCAATTATTTTACCGGCTTCTATGATAGCTACTCTATCACATATTTCTTTGATAACCTCCATCTGATGGGTTATAAGAACTACTGTAATATTGAATTCTTCTCTTATTTTTTTTATTAAACTAAGTATTGATTTTGTAGTCTTTGGGTCTAATGCTGATGTTGCTTCATCACATAAAAGTATCTTAGGATTATTAGCAAGTGCACGAGCGATGGCAACCCTTTGTTTTTGTCCTCCACTTAACTGTGATGGATATGTATTTTTTTTATCAGACAGTTCTACCAATTCAAGTAGTTCATTTACTCTATTTTCTATTGCTTGCTTACTATAATTGTTTATTTCTAAAGGAAAAGCTATGTTTTGAAATACTGTTCTAGAATTTAATAAATTGAAGTGCTGAAATATCATTCCAATTTCTTTTCTAAAATTTCGTAAGCTCTTCTTATCTAGTTCAGTAATGTTTTTACCATCTATGATAATGCTTCCTTCAGTTGGTTCCTCTAGCCTGTTAATAGTTCTAATAAGAGTTGACTTTCCTGCACCACTAAGTCCAATTATTCCGAATATCTCTCCCCTTTTTATTTGCAGATTAATATTTTCTAATGCTTTTACACAAGAAGATTTGTCTTTGTAAATTTTGCTTAAATTTTTAATTTCAATCATAGTTTCACCTCTTCAGCAAATTGCTGTGCTACATAAGAAATATACGGTATAAAAAAACCTCTTTCAAACGAAAGAGGCATAATATACAAAATATTTATCCTCTCTCATCTTTCAGCATATCTGCTGCAGGAATTAGCACCTGGTGTTAAATAACACTGGTTGCTGGGTTTCATCGGGCCAGTCCCTCCACCTCTCTTGATAAGAGTTGATTATTTACTATTCACTTATATTTTATTTATATTAAGACATTATAAATATAATTATATTCTTTGTCAATAATTTTTTTGGAATGATTTATAAGATTTATCCATAATAAATGCCAGTACATTAATATATCCTGTTCTAAATTAATACAATGAAGGAATTAGAATTTGTATTAATTTAACAATAAAAAGTATTATTGGAAATATTCAGTAATAAATAAAAATATTTGCAGTTATTAGGAGGTAATCTAATATCATATTTAGGTAACCTGTGTTATACTGGCACCTGATGGTGAAAAGCCTAATGCTTTAAATTGAGCTGGTACTCTAGAAATATAGAAAAATTGATTTATTTAAATTGTTTTTGAAATATGTTATGTAGGATTAAACACTATACTTAGTAATCATACTTAATACTTACTGCAATTATTCCTTTAACATTCGAAATTATCTTAAGAAATCAACCAATATGTAATATTGAAAGTTTTTAGTATTAAGAGGAATTGCTGTTATTAGTTTATACAAAAGGGTGAAAAGATACTATATGAATTGTGAGAAAAATATAACGGCTTTTAAGCCGTTATTTTTTTTGTTCATTTAAGATATATAAAATTCCAACAGTGTTAGGACCACAATGGCTAGATATCACACAGCCAGCGTCAGTAATTAATATTTCTTCAACATCTAAGACTTCCTCTAATCTTTTCTTTAGGAACATGGCATCTTCAGGACCTTGAGCGTGAGTAACAAAAACTCTCTTTTTATCCATATTATCTTTATCTTTAATTGCATTTTCAAGCATAGTTTCTAATATTTTTTCTCTTTTTCCTCTTGCTTTTTGTCCAACAATCATTCCACCGTCTACCACTTTGATAATAGGTCTGATTTTCAGCATACTTCCCATAATAGCTTGAAGAGCAGTGCATCTTCCACCTTTGTGTAAATAATCTAAAGTATCAGGAACAAAAGCAGTTTCTACTTTAGGTACTAGCTCACGTATTTTCTCTGCTATTTCTTCTACACCTAAATTTTCTTTTGCTAAATCTACAGCCTTCATTACAAGAAGTCCTATTCCTGTAGATAAGTTGTATGAGTCTACAACTTCAATTTTTGCATTTGGAAATTCAGATGCAGCTATTTTTGCATTTTGAAGTGTTGATGATAGTTTTGATGATAGACCTATATATATTATGTCCCTTCCTTCCTCAACAAAAGGTTTAAAAGCATTAATGAAATCTAGAGGTGATGGAGCAGAAGTCTTAGGAAGCTTATTGTATTCTTTTACTTTTTCATAGAGTTCTTTAGTAGATATTTCAACTCCATCTTTATAAGTATTTTCATTAAAGCCAACATATAGAGGGACTATGGAAATATCGTTGGACTCAATAAGGTCTCGACTTAAATCACAAGTGCTGTCTGCAAAGATTTTTACCTTACTCACTTGTATTTTCTCCCCCCTTTATTATGAATTAATAAAATTATACTACTAAAATTAAAAAAACAACAGTCATTAATATATAATATCATAAATGTAGAAAAAATAGGTTTACATTTTTATAATTTTTTATATAATAGATATAATAAAATATTTAAAACGATGAGTGAGAGTAGTAAACATATTGTCAAGCCATAGCGATTCAGGGATGGTGGAAGCCTGAAGCTCTGAGATATGTTGAATGGACTCACGAGTTCAAGTCTGAAACAGTAGTAGGATTTGACGGCTGTCTACCGTTATAGATTTGAGTGAGTCGTATGACTAACTAGAGTGGTACCGCGGAATTAACCTTTCGTCTCTTATTTGAGATGAAAGGTTTTTTTATACAAATTAAAAAGTTTTGCATTTATGCGACTTGAAAAGACTTGGACTTTATATGTATTAAGTAATTTTACTTTTATCTGAAGAAGCTTTTCTATAGACTGCAGATTGTTATAAATCTTATGAAAAAGATAGTATTATTAATAAGGAGGAGTTATTATGAGTGAAAAGAAAGTCATTTTCAGTGGAGTGAAGCCTACAGGAGAACCAACGCTGGGAAATTATTTGGGAGCTATAAAGAATTGGGTAGAGCTTCAAGACGAGTATGAATGTTACTACTGTATAGTAGATTTACACGCAATAACTGTTCCACAGGATCCAAAAGATTTAAAAAGGCGCTCATTGGAGATTTTAGCTCAATATATAGCCACTGGTATTGATCCAGAAAAGAATACACTTTTCTTTCAGTCTCATGTAAGTGCACATGCAGAGCTAGCTTGGGTATTAAACTGCATATCATATATGGGGCAATTAGGAAGAATGACACAGTTTAAAGAAAAATCACAAAAAGGTGAAGAAAACTTAAATGCTGGATTATTCACATATCCTGTATTGATGGCAGCTGATATTTTATTATATCAAGCAGACCTTGTACCAGTAGGAGATGACCAAAAGCAGCATCTAGAATTGGCAAGAGATTTAGCTATTAGATTTAACAATAGATTTGGGGAAACTTTTAAGGTGCCTGATATATATGTTTCAAAGTTTGGAAGCAGAATAATGGGGCTGCAGGATCCATTAAGCAAGATGTCAAAATCAGGCGATGATGCAAACGATTATATTCTATTAATTGAAGATGATAATTTAACAGTAAAGAAAATCAAAAGAGCTGTCACTGATTCAATAGGTGTAGTAAAGTATTCAGATGAGCAACCAGGTATAAAGAATTTGATTACAATCTATTCTAAGTTTTCTGGTGAAAGCATTGAAGAGATAGAAAATAAATATATAGGTCAAGGATATGGTAAGTTTAAAGCTGATTTAGCAGAGATTGTAGTAGAAGGATTAAGACCTATTAGAGAGAAATTTGCTGATCTTATGAAAAATAAAGATTATCTAGAAAAAATATATACAGATGGGGCAAAACATGCAGAATATGTAGCTAATAAGACATTAAGGAAAGTATATAAGAAAGTTGGGTTCATACCAAGATAAAAACTAACAAAAGCCCTGCAGAGGCAGGGCACATTTTACTGTAGTTTACAAGGCATATTAGCTAATAGTAGATTACTGTACAAAAATTATAGACCATTGAGTCAAAGAACTTTTTAGTGATTTAAATTTTTTTATGGAGGATGAATTCACTTGAATAGATGTTCTTGGTGTGGAGATGATGAATTATATATAAAATATCATGATGAAGAATGGGGAGTTCCAGTGCACGATGATCAAAAGCACTTTGAATTCTTAGTTTTAGAATCTGCTCAAGCAGGTTTAAGCTGGATTACGATTTTAAATAAAAGAGAAAATTATAGAAAAGCCTATGATGGCTTTGATCCTATTAAAGTAGCAGAATATGGAGAAGAAAAAATAGAAGAATTGATGAATAACTCTGGTATAATAAGAAATAGGAGAAAAATCGAAGCATCTATTAATAATGCTAAAAGGTTTTTAGAAGTTCAAAAAGAATTTGGTAGCTTTGATAACTATATATGGTCCTTTGTAAATTATAAGCCAATAGTCAATCAATGGGAAGACATATCAGAGGTTCCTGCCAATACACCCCTATCTGATAGAATTAGCAGGGATTTAAAGACAAGAGGCTTTAAGTTTTTAGGAACTACTATAGTTTATTCCTATATGCAAGCAGTAGGATTAGTAAATGACCATATAATAAGCTGTTTTAGATACAAAAGCCTTATGTTAGGTAAAAATTAAAGCTTCAAGCAATAAAAATATCTTGAGGTATAAGTTTACAAGAAAGGAAATTGTTATTATGTATGATTTTCCATCTATAGATGAAGTTCATGAAATGCTTGAAGAAATAGCTGCTGAAATACCTGAGTATTTTTTTAAAGAATTAAATGGAGGAATTATACTTTTACCTGAATATAAAATACATCCGGAAAGTGAAGATGTTGATAAATTATATGTTATGGGAGAGTATTCAAGAAGTATGGCTGGCAGACATATTACAATATATTATGGTTCATTTGAGAAAGTCTATAGTGGAGCTTCTATGAGAATTATACGCAATAAACTAAAGGATACTCTTTTGCATGAATTTACTCACCACCTTGAATCCTTAGCAGGGGAAAGGGGACTGGAAATAAAGGATTATAATGATATACAAGAGTACAAGAGGAGAATTAAAGAATAAAATAATGACTCCATTTTGCAGGAGTCTAATTTTTTGACTTTTATTTACTGTCTAAGTTAATCAAACCTGAAATCATACTTTCTATGTTAGCTTCATCATTTGTATCTAACCATTCATTGGGGATAATAACGTAATTGCAATTATTACTCTTTAGATAGCTATAAATTATTTGAGCTTCATCTATATCTTCTTTACTGATTTTTTTAATTATGCCTGATTCATTATTTTTGAAATAGTTCATTATATTTTTCTTTATATTAGATAATAACTGCATTTCATTAATATCACTCAGGTCATATTTCTCTTTGAATAAAATCTTATTTCCCTTTATTAAAAAAAGCTTAATCTTCGAATCGTCTAGGTTTTCGACTACTAATATATTTCTATTTGCCTCTGCAAATTCTATAACCTTTTCTTTATTTATTAAAGACTTAATAGCACTTATATAGTCTCTATACTTAGCAGCAGTTTCAAAATCATAATTTTTAGAAGAGAATATCATTTTTTGTTCCATTTCTTCAATTATATTCATATCTTCACCATTAAATAAATTTATAATTCTGTTAGTTATTTCTGCGTGTTTTTCTAAAGCCTTACCTCCTAGGCACATGCCAATACAGAGACCTAGTGAATAATTAAGGCAGGGAGTATTTCTTTTAGAAGAACTGCTGCAGTCTATTTTATAAAACTCTTTTATACCTTGAATAGCTTTTTCAACAGTATTTTTACTTGTATAAGGACCAAAATGAACATTAGAGTGCTTCTCATTAGGCACATTTACGGTTTTTACGCTTAAATTTGCTTTATCAGTATCTATTTCAATATAAATGTAAGAGGCAGTACTTTTCATTTGCTTATTGTATATAGGTTGAAATTTTTTGATTAGTTCACATTCTAGCATAAATGCTTCAAATTCAGTATCTGTAAGTATATAATCAAAATCTTTTAAAGTTTTTATAAGCCTTTCAATTTTTGGAGGATGATTTCTTGAATTTTGGAAATAAGAACTAACTCTATTTTTAAGGCTTTTAGATTTTCCTACATAAATAATATCTCCATAAGAGTTTTTCATAAGATAAACTCCAGGTGACAAAGGAAGACTTTTTATTTTATCTTTTAAATCCATAGGAAATCCCTTTCTCCTAATCATTAGTTTATTTTATTTTAACATTACCCTAGGAACTGTGCAATGAAATGCTTTAATATGTTAAGGAATAGAAGTAGAAATCAGAGTCGTATATGAAGTAATTATGATATAATAATATTAGTTTTTACGCATTTGGGAAAAGATCTATGATGTTTGAGGTGAGTTATGTTTAACATTACAGATGAAGTTATAAGGAATATATGTCCTATACGTATTGTTTATTTAAAAGGACAACAATATTATAGAGCTAATAGAGTACAACAGTTAAATTTTAATAGTCAAAAAATGCTCTTTGATGCCGTAGTTTCAGGTAGTCAAAAATATAATGTAAGGATTGAGTTTGACAAGAATGGAGAATTTTATAGGGCCTCCTGCAGTTGTCCTGCATATAACGGATACTGGGGTGCCTGTAAGCACATAGTAGCTGCATTATGTGAAATAAGGGAAAGAGACAGAAGAGGAGAATATGATAACATTAGATATTATGGCATAGCTAAAAACATAATAGACTTTTTTAGGTATAAGCAGTCCTATACAAAGGTTCCAGTTCATCTGGAGATAACATACGAATTTGAACTAAGTCCATATACAGAAATTGATAAATCGTCTTATTTAAGCTTCCGAATAGGAGAGAATAAGCTTTATGTAGTTAAAAACATTAAAAAGCTATTAGAAAGTATGGACACAAAGGAAGAAATAGAATTTGGTAAAGACTTTACCTTTGATCCTAAAGTCCATGAATTTAGCGATGAAGACAAACCCATAATTGATTTATTACGAGAACTGTATGATACTGAAAGAATAATAAATGAAAGCAATCAAAGCTTTGGTAAGACAAGCCTATTTAAGGGAAAAAGAGTAAACCTCACACCTATAACTACTAAAAGATTCTTTAATATTATGAGAAATAGAAGCTTTAAAGCACTAATAGTAAATAGAGCTTATGAAAATGTAAGGATATTAGAGGAAAAGCTTCCTATAAAATTTAAGTTAAACAAGGAAGAAAAGGACTTGATTTTAAATGTAGATTATGGAGGAGTTCTTATTCCTTTATTATCCGATGGAGAGTATTTATTTAACTATAACTTCATCTATAAGACATCGAAGGAGCAAAGAGAATATTTTATTCCATTTTATAATGCTTTAGTAAAACAGAAGGATAATTATATTAAGATACCTAAAGAATACAAAGACAGTTTTGTAACAGAGGTATATCCTATTATGGAGAAAATTGGGGAAGTAGAGATTGACGAAAAGGTTCAATCATTGATCTATAAGCCTGAATTGAAGACAGAGATATATTTAGATATTATTAGAGATTCTATATTAGCAGAGGTAAGATTTATTTATGGAGATATTGTAATAAATCCATTTACTCATCAGAAAATAATAAATAAAGAAGACAGAATACTCATAAGAGATTTAGAGAGAGAAAGAGAGATAATCAGTATTTTTGAAGCTTCTGAATTCAAAGTAAAAAATGACCAAATTTATCTTGATGATGAAGAGAGAAAATTTGATTTTGTTTTTGGGAAAATTCCTTTACTACAGGAAAAAGCAGAAGTATTTTATTCAGAAGCTTTTAAGAAAGTAAGAATAAAAGATATATCATCCTTTTTTGGCAGTATAAGATTAAATTCCGAAAATGACTTGCTGGAGTTTAGTTTTGACATAGATGGAATAGATAGATCTGAATTAATTGATGTATTTAATTCTTTAAGAGAGAAGAAGAAATATTATAAGTTGAAAGATGGTTCTTATTTGCCGCTTGAAATGAATGGACTAAAAAGTTTGTCAGAAATTTTAGATTATCTTGAAATTAAAGAAGAGGATTTAAAGAAGGAGATTATAAATATACCCAAGTATAAAGCTTTGTATTTAGATGAGAAGCTAAAGCAAGCAGAGAATAGCTATATAAAAAGAAATCTTTTATTTAAGGAATTAGTACAGAATATAAGAGAACCCGGAGACATTGATTATGCTATACCAGAGCAACTGCAGGATATACTTAGAGACTATCAGAGATTTGGCTTTAAGTGGCTAAAGACTCTTGCTGCATATGGAATGGGCGGTATATTAGCTGACGATATGGGATTAGGTAAAACCTTGCAGGTATTAACATTTTTATTGTCTGAAAAACGTGAAGGAAACAAGCTGCCAAGCCTTATAGTAGCACCTACATCTTTAGTATATAACTGGGCTGCAGAAGTAGAAAAGTTTACTCCAGAGCTAAAAATATTAGTGATTTCTGGAAATAAGGATGAGAGGCAAAACAATATAGAAGACATTATGAACTATGATATAGTTGTGACATCCTATCCACTCATAAGGAGAGACATAGAACTATATGAAAATATTACATTTAAGTACTGTATATTAGATGAGGCTCAGCATATAAAGAATCCAATGTCTCTAAATGCAAAGTCTGTAAAGGACATAAAGGCTCAAAGCTATTTTGCACTTACAGGTACTCCAATAGAAAATTCATTGACGGAGTTGTGGTCAATATTTGACTTTATATTGCCTGGGTATTTAGGGACCCATGGCAAGTTTATTAAGAGGTTTGAAAGACCTATTGTAAAGGAAAATGATAAGAAATCATTAGATGAGTTAAGTAAATATATTAGGCCTTTTATATTGAGGAGGCTTAAAAAAGAGGTTCTTAAGGAATTACCAGATAAAATTGAGCATAAACTCGTAGCTGAGCTTACTACTGAGCAGAAGAAAATATATTTAGCTTATTTAAATCAGATAAAGCGAGAAATTGAAACAGAAATAAAAGACAAAGGCTTTGAGCGAAGCCATATAAAGATACTATCAGGTTTAACTAGACTTAGACAAATTTGCTGTCATCCATCATTGTTTATTGAAGGATATACTGGAGAGAGCGGCAAACTTCAGCTTCTTGAAGAGTTAATAGATGACATTATAGAGGGTGGGCATAGAGTACTTTTATTTTCACAATTTACAAGCATGTTAGGAATTATTGCAGAAATGCTTGAAAAGAAAAAAATAGAATATCTTTATCTTGATGGTTCCACAGATACAAAGGAAAGAGGAGAGTTGGTTAATAGTTTTAACAAGGGGATAGGCAGTGTTTTCTTAATTTCCTTAAAAGCAGGAGGTACTGGATTAAATTTGACTGGTGCAGATACAGTTATTCACTTTGATCCATGGTGGAATCCTGCTGTAGAAGAGCAAGCTACAGACAGAGCCTATAGGATAGGTCAAGAGAATGTAGTCCATGTCATGAAATTGATAACTCAAGGAACTATTGAGGATAAAATTTTTAAGCTTCAAGAAAGAAAAAAAGAATTGATAGATTCAGTTATTCAACCTGGGGAAACACTTGTATCCAAGTTGAGTGAAGAAGAAATCAGAGAGTTATTTGAGTTATAAAAATAGACTTAGCTTTTTAAAACTTATTTATTAATTTGCCAAAATATATACCATTTTACTATACAAGGTGACTGCAAAGCTAGTCGCCTTTTTTCTTTTCCACTTTTCTCCATATGTTCATTTGAGACAAAATTGACAATCTGCGATTTTATTGTAAATTACTATGCTTTCATTAGGTTTACAGTTTATAGCAAATACTATATTTAATTCCATATATTTAAGATCATATCCATAATTAGCTACTAATTGTAAATATTAAGCCTTTAGACTTTAGACTATTAGTGTTATACTTTCAACAAGGTCAAACCCAAAAGTACTTCCCCTAACATCATATCAAAAAAGAAAAGTTATAAGGAGGTAACTTATGAAAAGAAATTCAATGAAAATTAAAGTAGTATCAACACTAGCAGCATTATTAGTAGTATCAAATATTAGTATAGCGAACGCTGCGAGCTATAAAATAGTTCCAAAAAATAGCAATTGCACTTGGACAACCACAAAAGTATATACTTTTAGCTTTAGCAATTACCTTAAGCAAAATAATGGAAATGTAATTAAGGTTCCTGCTAAAGGGGATGTCGTAAATACAGAAAAGCCTACACAAACTGAAGCACTAAAAAATGAAACAACAAACAAGGGAACAACGAATACAGAATCAAAAAACACAGAAACACCAAAAGCAGAAACTTCAACAAACCAAACAAATAACGACAAACAGACAGATAGTGTTAGTGCAATTGAACAAGAAGTTGTAAGATTAGTAAACGTAGAAAGACAAAAGAATGGCCTTAGTGCATTAGAATTAGATACAGAGTTGTCAAAAGTTGCTCGCTTAAAATCACAAGACATGGCAACTAAAGGATACTTTAACCATACATCACCAACTTATGGAAGTCCTTTTGATATGATGAAGCAATTTGGAATTAAATATTCTACAGCAGGGGAAAATATAGCAATGGGTCAACCTACAGCAGAAGCAGTAGTAAAGGCCTGGATGAATTCTGAAGGGCATAGAGCAAATATTCTAAACAAGAACTTCACAAAAATTGGAGTTGGATACTATAAAGGCAACAACGGAAGTCCATATTGGACACAAATGTTTATTAGACCTTAATTAAATACTAAGATAAGGATGTAAAAGACTCAAATAAGTTGATAAGACTTATTTGAGTCTTTTTTTGCATATAATAGATAATTTACTGATTTTGTTAAAGAAAATTAATAGTTTGCAAGAAAAGTTGAAAACGATTTCATTTAGGTTTATAATTTAATATGACAGTTTAATATTTTTTTAACATAGCATAATTAGGAAAATAAATTATATTTTTAGAGGGGGCATATTAATGAAAATATTTGATTACTTAGAGAAGTACGATTATGAACAACTAGTTTTCTGTCAAGATCGCGCTACAGGACTAAAGGCTATAATAGCTATTCATGACACAACTTTAGGACCAGCTTTAGGAGGTACAAGATTCTGGAATTATGAATCAGAAGAGGATGCAATCATAGACGTTTTAAGATTAGCTAGAGGTATGACTTATAAAAGTGCAGCAGCTGGTTTAAATCTTGGTGGAGGTAAAGCTGTAATCATAGGAGACCCAGATAAATTAAAGAGTGAAGAGTTATTAAGAACATTTGGAAAATTTGTAGATAGTTTAGGTGGAAGATATATAACTGCGGAAGACATGAATATTGGGACACAAGACGTAGCATATATTAATGATGAAACTGATCATGTTGTTGGACTAGAAGGTAAAAGTGGGAATCCATCTCCAGTAACAGCTTTTGGTGTATTTAGAGGAATATTAGCAGCAGTTAATGAAGTTTATGGAAGCGATGATTTGACAGGAAAAGTAGTTGCAGTTCAAGGTGTAGGTGCAGTAGGTTATCATCTATGTAAATATCTACATGAAGCTGGAGCTAAATTATATGTTACAGATATTAAGAAGGCTAATATTGAAAGAGCTGTAAATGATTTTGGTGCAATAGCAGTGGCTCCAGATGAAATACATAAAGTAGAATGTGACATTTATGCTCCTTGTGCTATGGGTGCTGTAATAAATGACTTTACAATTGATGAACTAAAATGTAAAATAGTTGCAGGTGCTGCAAATAATCAATTAGCAGAAGAAAGACATGGAGATATGTTAAAAGAAAAGGGAATCCTTTATGTTCCAGATTATGTAATCAATGCTGGTGGAGTAATTAATGTTTACGAGGAATTAATAGGATACAATAGAGAAAGAGCAATGAACAGAGCTTCTAATATCTACAACGTTGTTAAGAAGGTAATTGAAATTTCTAAGAGAGAAAACATTTCAACTGCTAAAGCAGCTGATAGAATGGCTGAAGAAAGAATAGAGAAAATTGGTAGAACTAAGACTATTTATGTAAATAAATAATTGCTTAAGAGTTTTACCAACAGCTGATATAGCTATTATATAGAGATGTGAGTAATTACTCACATCTCTTTTTTTAGCTTATGATAGTGCCGAGTTAAACTTTTTTAATGCTTCTTTAAAAGACATTCCTCTAACTTCTTTAATCAATTCATTGATATTCACATTCTTAAGTTTCTCTCTAATATTATTGTTAAATAAAGATAAAATACTATTTGGAATTATAGATGAATTTACTAGTCCATTTTCATCAGTTAAATTATCTATAACAGCGAAATGATCGATATTGCATATTGGTGTTATGAAATATAATGTGAAGGTTTCGGTCTCGGTAATTAGAATATAGAGGTCATCATTAACAAATGCTCTAGTATTATTCTGGAAGAAGAATAGAACCAGTAGAATAAATAGCAAAACATCTTCATTTGACTCTAATAGTATAGCATCAGTGAATGGGAACAATAAATTAATGTTTGATACACAACTTATTGTATCCCCTACTCCTTTTATACAGCAGCAGTCATCTTTTTCTAAAGTTGGTTTACAGATTATTTTATTTATAAGAGCTTCTAAATCAAGATTAGGAGTATCAGGTGCTAATGCAACATGGTCTATTTCACATAGTGGTATTAGAGCGATAACTGGCCCGTTGTTTGACTCCCTAGAAACATACACTAAATTGCCTACTATAGAATTAACATATACTGTTAGATTTTCAGGAGATTCACCAAAGAAAGGGAAGGTTTCGGTAAATATGACTATAGGAATGTTATTGCGACTGAAGAATAATAATAGTTTTCTTAAACTATCTGTGTCGCAGCAGCAGCCAAATTTTTTTTCTTTATCCTTATCTTTATCTTTATCTTTATCGCATTTCTTAGAATTATCTATTGGAACATATTTTATTTGGTCATTGAAAGAGTATCCAGGACGATTTTTGTTTGAAACTTCCTTGTTATAGGTGTAACCGAAATTATAATCGAAATTATTATTAAAATTATAGTCTAGATTCATATCATCATCCCTTTTCTAAATAATATTAAGCAGGAGTTTTCTCCTGCTTTAATATATTCAGAAGCTTGTATATTGACATATGTTTATAAAAAATTTTTTGTATTATTATTAATAAAATTGGACTTGCCTTTCTGACTACATTTCAGCTATTTTAGTATGGATATTTTTATACAAAAAATAAAATATATATATTAACAATAAAAATTTAATGAAAAATAATAAATATTTATTGTAAAACGATAAACAAGATGTTAAGATTATATTATAATAAATTAGGGTAAGTTGTAAAATTAATTGCCCAAACATAATAAAAAAGAGTGACTCACTTCGGAATTTCTGATAATGTTTTAAGT
>ENA-OWPA01000129-OWPA01000129.1-bioreactor-metagenome-genome-assembly--contig:-NODE-129-length-141087-cov-56.461322_pt1:0-140000 | contig 141087 bp, 142 predicted proteins | sample MGYA00238139_ERZ651803 | MGnify/ENA primary metagenome ERZ651803 (study PRJEB26909, sample SAMN07631231) | bioreactor metagenome | isolation source: Switchgrass digestor | place: USA...
GGAAGAAAAGTTAAAAGGCATGACTCCTATGGAATATAGGTTGTCATACCTTAAAATAGCTTAAACCCGAAAAACAACACTTTTTATGTGTGTATACTTAAACTGGTTCAGTTCAGAAAGTCCCTTTTTCATTCTATGAAAGCCCTCCGAACCCTGTCAAAGAAATCGGTGTCTTTCTTCATGATGAAACCGACGGCCTTCTCTGAAAGCCTGGCATAGATGTTTTTGAGTTTGTTGAACTCAAGGTATTTCCCGTCAACCGCGATGTAGTTGAAGTCGCTTTCCTTAACGTTCAATTTCACCTTGGCCTTCTCGGACAGAATCAAGGGCGACTGCAGGACTTTATAGACGCGGTTGTTGATCGGGGCGATCTCCGTAAGTTGGATCGCCCGGACGTTCGGATCGATCACACTTCCCCCAAGGGATTTGTTGTAGGCGGTGGAGCCGGTCGGAGGGGAGATCAGAAAACCTGTTCCCCGGAAGGTCTCAAACAGTTTGTCATTGATGAAGATGTCGATGATTTGGGTGTGGATGGGGTTGGTAAGCGCGATTTCATTTACCGCATAGCCGCTCAGACATTCTTCGTCGTTTTCCAAAGTATATTCGAGCAACTGGCAATGTTCGACCTTGTAGTTCCCGCTTTTGATGTTTTCAATGATTTCGGGAAGTTCGTCAAGATTGTAGTCGTTAAAGAAACCCAATCTTCCGGTGTTGATTCCGATGAATTTGACCTTATGCAACAGTTTCTCGTATTGATGGATCGCTCCGAGCATCGTCCCGTCGCCTCCGAAGGAGAAGACGATGTCCGGATCCTTTTCGTCATGTTCAAAAGGAATCTGCACCCCTTCCACTTTTCCATAGCATGCGTATTTCATGTTTTCACCGCCTCCATCATAGCGTTTTCCCTTTTCGTGGTTGATCATACACCACGCTGCTACTGTTATTTTATCATATTTTGCGTTTTTTTACGATACCTTGTACAATAATAATAACAAGTAAAAAGTATTGCAATTTATGAATTATCTAGTATAATATAAAATAATATAAGAGTAGCAAGTTGGAGGATTGAAATGCAAGCTGGTCCTGAGGTACAATTCAAAACACTCTTAACCAAAGAAGAATATGACCGGTTGACTGAGATGTTCAAAGGGAATCGTACAGATTTCCAAACCAACCACTATTTCGATACCAAACGATTCTCCTTGAAAGCCCTAGATTCTTCTTTGAGAGTGCGGGAACGCGATTCGCTTGAACTCACGCTGAAAAGAAAGAAAGGTTATAAAATTCTGGAGATCACAGTACCGATCGATCAAGAGACATTTCAGGGTATGAAGGAGACGGGGACGCTTCCGGAAGGAGAGATCAAGGAAGAAGTGCTTCCTTTGATCGGGGACCAGAAACTGGTCAACTTCCTCAGTCTTTCCACGCTCAGGATGTACCTTCCTTACAAGAACGGGGTGCTCTTCATCGACAAAAGCGATTACCTCGGTGTCACTGACTACGAATTGGAATACTCCGGGAAAAACTACAACGAAGCAAAAAAAGAGTTCATCCAACTCATCGGCGAACTCGACATCAAATATAAGAAAGCCGACAAGAAGATAAAACGGGCTTTCAAGGCCTATAAGATGTTAAACTAAAAGAGCGCATCGCTGCGCTCTTTTTTAATCCGTGATCTTAATCGCTTTTTCGTATTCGCAAGGTTCGTTCTTGAAGCAATGCTCGCATTCGAGGTTGCGAATTTCCTCAGGCAAGAAAAGTTCGATGTCGTCGTCGTTGTAGCCAACTTGGATTTCATAGTCGGTAACGATGATCGGCCTCTTCAAAATGCTCGGATTGGCAACGATGAAATCAACCAATTCGTGCAGCTTCATGTTCTCGATTTCATGCCCTTTTTCTTTATAGATGTTTGATCTAGTCGATATTATGTCTTCAAATCCGTTTTCGCTATTGTAAAGCATTTTAAAGATGTCGTCTCTTGTTAGGGGGGTTGTAAAAATGTTCTTCTCTATATATTTGATATTGTATTTATCAAAATACTTCTTGACTTTCCGACACGAAGAACAGCTTGGCGAAGTATAAAGCCTTATCATATTCAACCTCCTTCTCTCACACTTATTTTATCATACTTTTTTCTACAAATAAATACAAACTTCAAAAAAATTAAAAGCATTTCAAAAATTGAAATGCTTTTTTTGCTCTCATTCGGTGATTTCGATGAGGGTCGGATCCGGAGGAACGGGTTTGCCAGCTAGTTCGTCCCTGTACCTTTGGATTTCATCCTTGCTTCCGAGCACGAAGTGTCCGGGCGAGACTTCAACCATCTTCGGTTTGTCTTCCGTGTATTCCCGCAGGTGCGGCACATAGTAGAGCCGTTTTCTGGTCTTCTCATATTCGGGATCCGGAAGCGGAACCGCGGAAAGGAGGGATTTCGTATACGGATGCAGGGGGTGGGCGAACAGCTCATCGGCGGACGCTATTTCCACAAGCCTCCCATAATACATCACGCCGATTCGGTCGCAGAAGTATTTCACGACCGAAAGATTGTGGGCGATGAAGAGGATGGTCAGGTTGAACTGCTTCCTCAGATCGTTCAGGAGGTTGATGACCTGCGCCTGGATCGAAACGTCCAAAGCGCTGATCGGTTCGTCCGCGATGATCAGGTCCGGATTGATGACCAAAGCCCGGGCGATGCCGATTCTCTGCCTCTGGCCGCCTGAGAACTCATGCGGATAACGGGTGGCGTGTTCCTCCACGAGTCCGACCAGCCGCAGAGCCTCTTTGACTTTTTGGTCGATGTACTCTTTGTTTTTGATTCCGTGGATGATCATCCCTTCGGAAATGATTTCACGAACGGTCATCCGCGGATTAAGGGAATCGATCGGATCTTGGAAAATCATCGCCATCTTGCTCATCAGTTTTTTGTTGAGCTTGTTGTCCTTCTTTTTTTCCCTGATTTCCTGGCGTTCCTTCTGGATGATCTCTTCCTGTTCGGCGATGAACTTGTTGAGATCCTCCTGAACCTTTTCAACATCCCTATTCACAATATCATTGTCGCTTTGGGCGGCTGAATCTGTCTTGATGTCCGCGATCAGGGCCTTCGTTTCGGCCTTCTTCATTTTGATCGCTTTCCGCGCATCTTTTATCCGTTGCACATTGGAACGGATTCCGGCGGAAATCCGCACGCCGTTGAAGAAGATTTCTCCGTCTGTGATGTTGTAAAGCTTGATTATGGATCTTCCCGTCGTCGTCTTTCCGCAGCCGGATTCGCCGACGAGACCGAAAACCTCGCCTTTATAAACATCGAAACTGACGTTGTGAACCGCCTTCACAACGATTTTCCTTTTCCCAAAACCCGAAGAGAAGTACTGGCGAACATTCTTTAGGCTGAGAACTATTTCTCTATTTTCATAGTTCATCCTTCTCACCTCTTACACGTCTCACAAGATCCTTAACGGGAGATTCAATCTTCGGAGCATTGGGATGCAGCAGCCAAGTCGCGGCATAGTGCGTGTCCGTGACCTTGAAGAAGGGCGGTTCTTTCTCAAAGTCAATTTTCATCGCGTACTTGTTGCGCGGCGCGAAGGCATCCCCTTTGGGCGGGAAGAGCATGTTGGGCGGAGTGCCCGGAATCGCTCGTAACTGGCCTTTCTGCTTCAAAGCCGGCATCGATTCCAGCAAGGCCCAAGTGTAAGGATGCTTCGGATCGTAGAAGATTTCTTCCGTTTTCCCGTATTCAACAATCTTTCCCGCATACATCACCGCAACCCTGTCGGCCATGTTGGCAACGACTCCGAGGTCGTGGGTGATGAAGATTACGGTAAGGTTCTTTTCACGTTTCAACTTATTGATCAAATCCAGAATCTGCGCCTGGATTGTCACGTCCAAAGCGGTCGTCGGCTCGTCGCAGATCAGAATCTCCGGTTCCATGGACAGAGCGATCGCAATGACTATTCTCTGCCTCATGCCGCCCGAGAATTGGAACGGATATTGGTTGAACCGCTTCTCGGGTTCCGGTATGCCGACCTCGTGCATCAATTCGATCGCACGCTTCTTCGCTTCGGCTTTCGTCATTTTATTCTTGAGGATCAGAGCTTCCGTGAGCTGCTTCCCGACCTTCATGATCGGATTCAAACTCGACAGCGGATCCTGGAAGATCATCCCGATCCTGGAACCTCTGATTTTATAGAAATCAGCTTCTTTCAGCTTCAACAGATCCTGCCCGTCGTAATAGATGTGTCCCGCGTCGATGATGGCGTTTCCGGCGAGTATTCCCATGATGCTTCTGCCGGTCACGGATTTCCCTGATCCGGATTCGCCGACGATGCAGAGGGTTTCGTTTCTCTTAAGGTCGAAACTGATGCCTCTGACGGCTCTTACAAGCCCGCTCGGAGTCCGGAAAGAAACGGTCAGATTGTCAACCCGAAGGATGACATCCTCAGGCATTTCAATTCTATCTTGTCTTGTTTCCTGCATCATTCTTCTGCACCTCTAAGCGACGGGTTCAAAGCGTCTCTCAAACCGTTTCCAAACAGGTTGAAGGAAATCATAAGTATTGAGATGATGACTGACGGGAAGATGGTTAGATACGGATGTTGGACGATTCCGCTGGCACGGCCGGCATCCAGCAGATTGCCGATGGAAAGCGTCGAGGAATCGAATCCAAGACCCAAGTATGCGACCGACGATTCGAAGAAGATTGCGCTCGGGATAATCAGAATCGTTCCGGTCACGATGGTTCCCAAAGCGTTCGGCAGGATGTGCTTGAAGATCAGCCGGAAGTCGCTCGCGCCGAATGTCCGGGAGGCCAGAACATATTCGCGGCCTTTGTAGCGGTACATCTGCGAGCGGACCATGCTGGCCGTTCCAATCCAGCTGGTCAGAACCAGGGACAATCCCACAAGGATGAGGCTCGGGACCTTTCCGGAAAGGAACATCTTGACGAGAATCATAATGACGATCCAGGGGATTCCTCCCAGAACTTCTGTGAACCTTTCCATGATCAGGTCGACGTTTCCGCCGTAGTATCCGGAGATTGAGCCCCAAATGACGCCGACAGTGATCGTGATTACGGCGACGAACAAGCCAATCAGCAGCGATGTCCTCGTTCCCATCCACAATCTGGTCCAAAGGTCACGTCCGGAAATGTCCGTCCCGAAATAGTGGGGCGGCGTCTCCTCGAATCCTTTCACATAAACCTTATAGGTGTAGAAATCTTGCGGAGTTTTTCCCGGGGGAAGCTGTTGGGGATTCCTTTCATAATAATCTCCCAGGAACGTGTTCGCGACGATCATTTCCTCGCCGTTTTCATTCACGACAATCCGCTCTTCTTCCTTCAATTTCAAATACTCGGCGTGAGTGACATCCTTCAGCCAGCGGGGAGCTGCGCTCCGGGCATAGATGTCGTATTTTATGTCAACAAAGTAGAAAACCTCGCCGTCGAATGTTTCTTCATACTTGGCCTCTTCGATCTCTTCAAGTGAATCGAAGTTCCGGATGTATTCAATGAAGAAATATTTGCTGTACTCCTCATCCTTCATGTCCACCAAGCGGGGATCGGAAATGGTTGTAATGTACTTCGCTTCGACTTTGTACTTCCTGGTTCCATCAAAAATTCCCAATTTTGCCAGTCCCGGAATCTTTGGAGGATATAAACTTATGTTCACGTCAATGTAATAGGGGTCGTATTTTGAAAAAATCGGAGCGAAAATCGAAAACAAAATGATGAGCACAAGAATGGCGAAGGCAACAACCGAACTCTTATTCCGGACGAAACGCCTGATTGCGTCGCCGAAATAGCCGATGGCTTTCGTTTCGAATTTCTTGTCGAAAATCCTTTCGTCAAGCTGGGTAAATTCAAAAGCGTCCGGAGCAAACTCCATTTCCATTGCTTCTTTGTTGTTCAGGTTTTCCATTATTTTCTCGCCCCCATTCTAATTCTTGGGTCAACAATTCCGTACGACAGGTCAACGACCAGGGTTGTTGCCAAGCCGATGATTGTGTAAAACGCCAGAGCGGCCATGGCCAGGTCGTGGTCGGGGTTTGTTTCGCTGATTGCTTCCAACAATATGCCGCCGACGCCCTTCACACCATAAATCCTTTCGATGACCAATGACCCGAACATGATCGAGATGAAGTTACCGATGATCAGCGGAATCAGGGGAACCATGGAGTTTCTAAGGGCATGTCTGACTGTCGCCTGGAATTTGTTCAAGCCTTTGGTTCTTGCAAGCAGCAAGTATTCGCTTGTCAGCACTTCGGTAAGCTCCGCCCTTGTATACCTTGTCAAGGTGGCAATCGGACCAAAGGACAAAGCCATTATCGGAATCACATAGTCTTTCCAATTCGCCTGGTCCGCAGCCCGGAACTGAATGGGAAGCCCCATGCTCGTCGCGTTAATCATCAAGAAGGTTACAAAAACAAAGGACGGAACCGAAATGAAGATGATAACGAAGAAACTGATTAAATAATCAAGCAGTTTGTTTTTTCTTAGCGCCGCTATTATCCCGAACAGGAATCCCAGGGGTACTGAAATGATCAGGGACCAGATGTTTATGCTCATGGTGAATGGAATGAACCTGGTAAGGATTACCCAGGGATTCTGGCCGACTTCCTTGACCACGGAGACTCCCCAATCCCCTTTGATAATTCCTTTCAGCCAATTAAAGTATTTTACAGGAATCGGATCGTCCCAACCATGCGCCCTTCCGTAAGCTTCCGCATCTTCCTGCGTGAGCTTGGGGTCGCTCATTCTATAAACCGTGACGCGCTTTTCAAAACTTGTTGTCAATTGGATCAAGATGTAGCACAGCGTCAGGATTATAAAAAGGGTTACGAACATCAAAACGATACGTTTTAGCGTATACCTTATCATAATCTTTTCCTTTCTACAATACCAAAAATGGGTTATTTTTGTTTATTATATCATTTCAAGAAGGAAAAAGCAAATACATATTTCAAGAAGCCCGAAGGGAAAAAACCAAAAATATTATATATGTATATATGTCATAATATAACAAAATGTTTTCCCTCTGAAGATAAAACGTTGGCAAGATAATAACAATTAAGAAAAAGCATTTCAAAGAAGACTTTGAAATGCTTTTTCGCTCAAAAACTGCTATTAAAGCCTTGCAACAAACGAATCAGTTCCCGCTGCTCGGAGGTGTTGCTTCCATTCCGTTCTTGACGAAAGTCTCGCCATAGTAAGCAGAATAGAGAGCATCAAAACTCCAATACATGGGTCCGTCATCGACACCGTCGCCGTCCACGTCCAAATCGATGAGGATGTTCGGGTTATGCGAATCGAGACCGTGGTTCAGGAACAGTCCGCTGCGGTTGTCGTCGCAGAAGCATTCCATAAAGCCGGCCGGGTCGAGCGTTCCACCGCTGATTCCCGCCAAAGCCAGGTCGAACTGTCCGGTCATCTGTTTCACATAGTAGACATCCATGCCGGGTTGCGGAGCGGAAACGGCTTCAAAGACGATTTTCTTCCCGAACTCATCAGTATTATTGAAGAGTTCGTTGTACTTCTGGACAACATAAGCGAAAATCGCTTCATAAGTCGTCCCGTCGAAGTGGGCAATTTCGATTGTTATCTTCGTCGGATTTTGTTCTGTGCCTACCGTAATTATTCCCTTATCAATCATGCTCTGGACCGCTTTCACATAACTGGCTCTTGCTTGCTCAGGGTTGAATCCCAAATCACCAAGTCCTGTCGGATCCTGAGCGAGAGGAACGTCGGTATCATAGATTCCGGAGTAGACTTTCTTGCCCCATTCGGTTTCACGATAAGTCTGCATTTCAATGCCGTCCTCGGTCGGAGCAACAATCGCATAAGCATAGGTGAAGTAGGATCCCCAGCCTGTGTTCGTCTTCGAAATCTGCTGCACGCCTTGACGATCCAATCCGAAGTACAGGGCCCACCAGAAGTCGGGTTCTTGGAGAATCGGCTTCGTTTGCCATGCACCTTTACCGAACTTCGCATCAGATTCGGCTTGGGTCATCTTGTTGATGGTCAGCCTGAAGGATGTGGCTCCAGGAACGATCTTCTTTTGGATGTTGGGCATGTTGGCGTATTTGTCATACGCGGAAGCGGGAACGCTGGTGACATCCAACTCGCCGTTTTCGAACAATTCAAGCGCGGCGTTGGCGTCCTTGACAATGGTGTAGCAGAAGTTTTCAAGTACCGGTCTTCTGACCTCGACGTTGGCCGCTTCTTCATCCCACAAGAAGTATTTATCGTTCTTCGTGAATCTGTATTGTTTGCCTTCCTCCCAGTAATCAATCTTATACGGGCCGGAGGCTACAAAGTGGTCCTTGTCAGTTCCGTATTTGGCAGGATCCTCTTCGTATTTCGCCCTGTGAACCGGGGTGAACATGAATCCGGACCAGTTGTAGATGACGTCCCATTGCATCGCCGGGTCTTTGAAGATGACGACGAAGGAATAATCGTCAACCTTCTTGATTCCGACATCGGCCCAGGTTACGCCTTCTTTCTTGTCATAGTAATCCTTCGCGTTTTCAATCGGCAAGCTGGAACCATACCAGAGGTTTGCGCGTCTGTAAGAGCGGTCAGGATTCAGAGCTTCTTGATATGTGAAGATGAAGTCATCGGCTTTGATCGGGTCACCGTTCTCCCACTTCAGATCCTGGCGCAGGTCAAACTTCCACGCCTTGCTCGTTGTAAGCCCGTTCCAACCCGTAACCTCGGTCCATTGATTGCCGGTCAATTGAACGGGGTAGGCGAGTCTTGCTGCCATTTCGGGCTTGACTTCCCAACCGACGCCTTTTCCTTCTTTATCAAGTTTCCAGTCGAACGCGAAGAGCTGTCCTGCGAGGAAGCCCAGGAAGTCGCTTTCGATGGAGTCGGCATAGGCCAGATGGTTCAATGTAGACGGGTCGTCAGATGTCCACATTCTGTAAGCCGGGTCTTCCGAAGTTCCTTTGGCTGTCCCGCCGCCCTTAAACGCAAGAGCTGTCGGACCATAGCCCATTAACGGAACATAGTTGTCAGCAATGAAGTTGACGCGTTCGGAGTAAATAACCAGACCGGAGTTGTTGATGACCGGGATGGACGCGCCTTGGTTGATCAGGTATCTTTCCATGTGGGCCAAAATCTTGGCTTTTGTTTCAAGGTCGGCATATTTGAAGTTATAAATTTTTCCTTCAGATCCGCCAGCCAATTTACCCTCAACTTTAACTACCGTAAAGGGAATTGTTATAATCTTTTCATTGTTTTTATTGTCTCTTACAACGGCGCTGATTTCAACTTTACCAGCAGCAACGCCTGTAACTTCACCATTTTCGTCTACGGTTGCAATAGATGGATCGCTGGAGCTATAAGATACGACCGTGAATCTATCAGGATCGTTAATAGAAAGTTTGTTAGTTTCGCCAACAAACAAGTCGCCGCTCTTACCGCTTTCATAAACCAAGGCAGCTCCGGGGAGAACTTTAACATAAATAATAAGTTCTTTAGCAGGATCTCCTTCTCCGTCTAAGGCATTATATGCGGGCGTAGCAGTCCCTGCAACACCAGCATCATCATTGGTGTAGAATACAAGAGCATAATAACCGGTCAATACGAATGAAACAGTTCCGGTTTCGGCATCAAAAAATACACCGTTATTGTGTTCATTAGTATCCAACCATAGATAGTCGAAACCAACATAATCGAAATCAGCAAATTCTTTTTCATAGAACAGCTCGATGCCGCCTACATACTCTTGGGTATCGCCTTCACCTTCCCATTTTCCTCCCGTTCTATAAGTGGCTTCCGTCTTTACTTTGAAAGTGGGAGCAAATGTATCTTCGGTTTCAACGATATAGACTTCCTCGTCTTCATCAAATTCGAAGGCTTCCTCGAAGTCTTCCTCATTGGTCCATTCCAACTCGACAGTTTCAAAAAGGTTATTGTTATATAAATAGTCTAATACCAGTTCCTCTAGACTCTTATTTTTTAACTCATCGAGTTTTTTCTTGGCTTCTTCTAATGCTTTCTTAGTCTCTTCGAGATCACTTTCGGTAGATGAAAGTTGAGACAAAGCTTCAGCCAAATCTTCTTCTATTTCTTGGATGACTTCGTTTGCAGCTTCTAGTTCATCTTCATTTGTTCCTAAAGCATCTTTTAACGAATTTAATTCCGTTTCTAAAGATGCAATAGTCTCTTTTAATTCGTCAATTTGTTTCTTCAGCTCTTTATCGCTTCCGCATCCAACAAGGACGAAACCGACAACAAATAACAGCAGAAGAACAAACAGTTTCCGTAACGGATTCATTTCCCTTCTCCTTTCCTTAAATTTTATTATTTTTACACGAAATTATTTATATCATTCGTGGTTAACTAATTATATACTAGATATTAGCTGTAGTCAAGAATTTTTTTCATGTAAATCGCTTACATTCCTCTTTTTCAAGAGTTTTTTAATGAATTGCTAAACAAAAATTGCCTAATCTTGTCGATTAAGCAATGCATTTTGGAAAGATTTCGAATAGAATTAGGAATTAAGCGATAATAAGCCACCAAATCAATCCGATCATAAAGAAAACGATTCCGATTGAAAGAGTCGGCCAAACATCTAATTTCGGCTTGTCTCTTTTCATCTCCACATACTCGAAAAACTTCATCGGATACTTCGGAGTCCTGCGGAACATGTCGATGATTTTTCCGATGCTCCAGGTGATGGTGTAAAAAACGCCTTCGTTGGTTACCCAGTACATCAAAGCCTGCAGCAACAGGAAAATTCCGGTGATCCAAAATGCTTCCAAAGCATAATAAGTTTCGCCCATCCTTAAGAAGAATAGTAGGGACCAGATTATAACCGTTAATATGCCGGGGAAAATAAATTTTCTCAATATTTTCATTTTTTATACCTTTTATTCTCATATTCTAATTGGTGCAATTTTTTTAATATCCATACCTTATATAGAGAAAGGAATCCCGCAAAAATTCCGATGGAGTAAGCAAGAAAAGGAACCGCTCCGTTTTTTGTATTGATATAGGAACTGCTAAAATATTCACTCAAAAATTCTTCGAAAATTAGATCTATTTCTTTTCTATAACTTATAATAATAACCATCAACAGAAAAGAAAATATGATCAAAGCACCACTAACAATATATTGTTTTATTTTGTTTTTTTGGCCGAGATCAACGAAGTTCAATATAAATGTCAGAAACAGCAAAATATATAGAGTCGCCATTTCCCAACTGAAATAATTTAAATGCGTTTCCCTGGTCTCTATCGGAAGAACAAAGTTATAAACTTTTAATTCTTCCTGGTAATTCGCTCCGACCTCGTTTCCGGCTTCATCGGTCATATAATAAATTACGCCCTTTGAGGAAAAGAGAGTCGAAAAAACCGAAAACAGGAGCAGCAAGCCGGCAAGAGCGATAATGAAATTGAGGAAGAATTTTGTTTCTCGAAGTTCTTTTCGCGTCATATTCATATTTTTCACCCGTTGCTTCAAAGATTATGTTTATTTTATTACTTTTTTCTTGCGATGTCAATTGTTAATATCCCCGAAGCGTGTCTTGACAAAACAGCCTTAATGTTTTACAATATAACAAAACCGTGACGAGAGCTAGTAATTAATCCTCTTCAACCGCAGCGAGGCCGGAGAGTGGAAGCGGCCGTTGATTGATTAACGAATGGACTCTTGTAGTTGTGACGAGGAAATGCGTCAACGTAGATCTGCGTTAAGGATTCGAGCGCCAAGACCATTGTGTTTTGGAAATAAGGTGGCACCGCCGAGATTTGGTCCTTATAATATTTAATAAGGACTTTTTTTATTATTAAAAAAGGAGGAAACAAGATAAATGACGAGCAAAATTGTTCTGTCCGGAATTAAGCCCACCGGCATCCCGACTCTCGGAAATTATCTCGGGGCTTTAAAGAATTTTGTGAGATTGCAGAAGGAAATGGTGGACTTTGAATTCTTCATTTTCATCGCCGACCTGCATGCGATCACGGAACCTCAGGATCCGAAGGAATTGAAGGAAAACATCAGAAACCTGGCCGCCCTTTACTTGGCCTGCGGGCTCTCTCCGGAAAGGCTCACCCTTTTCGTGCAGTCGGAAGTCAACGAGCACGCCGCGCTCGGCTATGTGATGCAGTCGATCTGCTACATGGGCGAATTGGAAAGGATGACCCAGTACAAGGACAAGATGCAAAAGCAGGTCCAGGGCGTCTCCTCCGCCCTCTTCACTTACCCGGCCCTTATGGCGGCCGACATTCTCCTCTACGATGCGAAGTACGTTCCCGTCGGCGAAGACCAGAAGCAGCATCTGGAACTCGCGCGCGACCTCGCCATCCGCTTCAACAACCGTTTCGGCGACACTTTCGTAGTTCCCGAAGGCCTGATCAGCGAAAAAGGCGCGAGAATCATGGATTTGCAAAACCCTTTGAAGAAGATGAGCAAATCCGAAAACGACAGGGGCTGCATCTTCCTGCTCGAACCGCTCGCTTCAGTAAGGAAGAAGATCATGAGCGCGGTCACCGACAGCGGCTCGGAAGTGCGCTTCGACAAAGCCAACAAGCCGGGAATCGCCAATCTGATGACGATCCATTCTGTGCTGTCCGGTCTTTCCTTTCAGGAAATCGAAGCGAAATACGCCGGCCAAGGCTATGGGACATTCAAGAAGGATGTTGCGGAATTGGTTGTGAAGGAGCTTGAGGGAATCCAGGAGAGGTATAACAAAATCATCTCTTCCGAGGAACTTGACCGTCTCTTTGACGAAGGGAGGCAGCGGGCACAGGAAGCCGCAAGGAAGAAACTCCGGGAAGTCTACGGAAAACTGGGTTTGGGAAGAAATTAAAAAAACAGGCGCAGACCTGTTTTTTTAATGCTTAATCAGATAATAATTCTTCTTTCCTCTTCTGATGACGGTATAATGTCCGCCAACGGCGTTTGCTTTCGAAACGACGTACTCAAAATCCTTCACAATCTCGCCGTTCACGGTGACTGCGCCGTTTTTCAAAAACTCGCGGGCTTCCCGTTTGGAAACAGCCGCCCCCACATCCACGAGGCAATCAATGATGTTGACGTCCCCCTCCACTTCAAGCGACGGAACATCCCTGAAGCCCAACCCGATCTCTTCCACGTTTAGATCTTTGATGTTTCCGCTGAAGAGAGCCTCCGAAACCTTCTTGGCCTGGAGATAGGCTTCTTCGCCGTGGACCAGGGTCACGATTTCTCTGGCGAGGGCTTTCTGGGCGGCGCGCAGATGCGGAGCGGTCTGCACTTCTTTTTCCAGCTCCTCAATCTCTTCCTTCGAAAGGAACGTGTAGTACTTCAAAAACTTCACGACATCCGCGTCGGCCGTGTTCAGGAAGAACTGGTAAAGCTCATAGGGCGTCGTCTTCTTCGCATCGAGCCACACTGTGCCGCTTTCGGTCTTTCCGAATTTCGTACCGTCGCTTTTCAGAACGAGCGGCATCGTCAGGGCATACGCCTTCGCTTCCGGACCTTCAATCTTCCTGATCAGGTCGATTCCGGAAGTGATGTTCCCCCATTGGTCTTGACCGCCGATCTGCATCTCGCAGTGCAGGTCCGGATGCTGGTACATCTTCAAAAAGTCGATGCTTTGCATGATCATGTAGGAGAATTCCAAATAGGTGAGCCCGGCCTCCAGCCTCGTCTTCACGCTTTCCTTCGCCAGCATGATGTTGACGCTGAAATGACGGCCATAGTCGCGGAGCAGGTCCAAAGCCCGCATTCCCCCGAGCCATTGGTAGTTGTCCAGGCAGAAGGCTGTCTTTCCGTCCAGGGGTAGGAAGCGCCTAATCTGCTCTTTAAAAACCTCGCTCCACCGTCGGACGGTCTCCTCGTCGTTCATGGCTCTTTCCGTCTTTTTCCCGGAAGGATCGCCCACAAGTCCAGTTCCGGAACCGACCAGGGCGATGACCCTGTGCCCGGCGCGATGGAAGCGCATCAAGGTGATGATCGGGACCAAATGGCCGATGTGGAGGCTGTCGGCGGTCGGGTCGAATCCGCAATATAATGTTATCGGTTTTTCCTCAAGACGCTTTTCCAATTCCTCTTCATTGATGACATCGTAAACTAGGCCGCGCCATCTTAATTCTTCAAGTAAAGTCATATTTCCTCCTTGTTGCTTATATTATAAGAAAAACGTCCTTAAAAATAAGGACGAAATCCGCGTTTTCTTAAATTCAATTCAAACCGAAACCGGATTCATTCATTCCTGGTCGATTCGCGCCAAACGATTTGATAATCAATCAAAACGTTTGAATTCGCTTTGTTTGCTCTGCCGGTCATCAGTTCGGTCAAATAAGCCATCGCTTTCGCACCGATCTCATAAACGGGGGTGTCGACGCAGGTCAGTTTCGGATTCGAAAGAACCGCGTACCTGGTGTTCTGGAAGCCGATGACCTGGACTTGGTCGGGCACCTTGTAGCCCATGTTCTGGGCGACGTTCATGAAGGATATCGCAATTGAATCGCGGACGGCTATGGCGACGTCGGGAGCGCCCTTGGCGAGAATCTCCTTGAAGTCCTTTTCGTTGATATTGATGTCTCCGCTTGTATAGATGATGTTCTCAGGAAGGCCGGCTTCCTGCATCGCCCGCCTATAGCCCCTCTCCTTCATGTCATTCACCGTGTACTTGTGCTCGGTGGAAATGAACATGATGTCCTTGTTTCCTCTTTCGATCATGAGTTTGGTGACCTGGTAAGCGGCGTTTTCATAATCAAGTCCGACGCTGCCGAACTCATCGCTCGGGGGCAGCTGGTTGATGAACACGACGGGAACGGGCGTGCTTTTGAGTCCGGAAACGACTTCCTGCGTGACTTCGTCATTCATCAACAAAATACCGTCGACGCTGGACGCGACAACTTCGCCCCAGAAATCTTTGTTCAATCCCGCCTCAGCAATGAACAGCCTCAAAGTATATCCGAACTTCTTCGCGCTATCGTCGATTCCCTGAATCATTTCCGCTACCGAAGCGCGCGAAATCTTCGGAATGACGATGGCGACGGTCGTGGACTTGCGGCTGGCAAGCCCGCGCGCGTTGGCGTTAGGCTTGTAGCCCTTTTCCTTGATGATTCGCAATACTTTGTTCCTTGTTGCTTCTTTGACTTTTTCGGGATGGTTGAGGACTCTGGATACGGTCGCAAGGCTTACTCCCGCAGCGCCGGCAATATCATAGATCTTGATTTGTTGGCTCATTCATTGATCACCTTCTTTATGTATATTCTATCATAGCATGAAAATATTTTCAACAAAATTTATACTATTTCTTCTATGTAACAGTCGATGTTGCCGGCACCCAAAAACAAAAGGACAGTGTTCTTCAAGTTTTTGAAATCCTTGACTTTTTCCTTTTTGAACATGCGTGCTTCCGGGAAAAAGGTGAAGATGATTTTATCCAGATCCCTGTTGCAGTTCTCGCGCTTGGAAGTGAACGTCTCCGCAAGATACAGCTTCACTCCCGAAAAGACCTTCCGGAACTCCTCCTGGAGGGCGAGCGTCCGGGTATAGGTGTGCGGCTGGAATACCACAACCAGATCCTTCTCGGGGTATTTCTGCCTGATCCCCGCAAGGCACATCTCGATCTCTTTCGGATGGTGGGCGTAGTCGTCGATGATGACGTTGTCCCGGAAACGGCGCTCCTCCATCCTCCGGGACGGCCGGACGTAGGTCGGGAGTTTCTCAAGGACGGAATCAAAAGAAATCCCGTTCAATAACGCGACGGCGAGAGCGGCGAGAAAATCATAGACCATGTAGACGCCCGTGAAAGGCAAAAACATCTCCCGGATTTCGCCTTGGTTTTCCACTTCGATTCGAAAGCCGGCCGCGGAAGAGTCAAGGATCCTTCCCCGCAGTTTTCCCTCAGAAAGCCCGAATGTGAAAGCGTTCGGGTGTTTTATCTTCATGCAGTTTTCATCATCCGCGTTCAGAATGACGCATTTTGCTTTGTCCGCCGCCTGCTGGAAGCTTGCCACGACCTCCTCTTCATCCTTGAAGAAATCGGGATGATCGAGTTCGATGTTGTTGATGACGAGGAAGTCATAGTCATATTTCAGGAAGTGGTTCCTGTATTCGCAGGCTTCAAAGATGAAGTATTCATAGTCTTTGTCCGCGCCCCCGGTTCCATCCCCAATCAGGTAGGCACGCCTTCTATCCTCAAAAAACTTCGCGACCAGACTCGTCGTCGTGGTCTTCCCGTGGGTTCCCGAAATCCCGATTTTTATGTTCTTGAAGAAGTTCTCGATGAATTCGTGGTAATAATAAAAGGGCAGCTTCCTTTTTAATATTTCCCCCACTTCCACATTGTCCTCCCTGTAACAGGAACTGGCGATGTATGTCTTTCCTTCTTCGATGTTCTCTTTTCTGAAAGGAAGGACCGGGATGTTCCTTTCCTTCAGTTTCTTGGATGTGAAGAAATCCTCGGGAACGTCGCTTCCCGTGACATCATGCCCGAGATCCTGAAGAATCCCCGCCAGCGCCGCCATGCCTGTACCCTTGATTCCCACCAAATGGAATCTCTCCATCGCTTCACCTCGCGTATTATACTATGACACCCTCCGCTTTTCGGCAACAAAAAAAGATGGCTTCCGCCATCTTAGAAGACAAAATGTCCGTTCTTGAAGATTTGGATCCTTTCCCCTGAATGGGTGATTCCGAAGACTTCCATGTCCGCGCTGCCGAACATGAAGTCGACATGGGCCATGCTCTTGTTGTAGCCCTTGGAGATGAGGTCCTCTTCCTTCATTCCGTTCCCGTCCCTGATGTTCATCGCGTAGGCGTTGCCCAGGGCGAGATGGCAGGAGGCGTTCTCGTCGAAGAGGGTGTTGTAGAACAGGATGCCAGTGTTGGAGATCGGGGAGTCGTAGCTGATCAGCGCGACTTCGCCCAGACGAGAACTGCCTTCATCGAGTTCCAGCAGGCTTTTGAGGGTCTCCTTCTCCGTCCTTGCGTCATATTCCACGACCTTGCCGTCCTTGAACACGAGATAGAAGTCTTCAATCAGTTTCCCTTGGTAGTTCAAGGGTTTCGTCGCGACGACTTTGCCGTTCACGCCGTCCTTGTGGGGCATCGTGAAGTTCTCCTCCGTCGGGATGTTCGGGCAATAAGGTATGCCTTTCTGGGAGGTCTCGCCCCCTCCGGCCCAAATGTGCCCTTCAACGAGTTCCACTTCGAGGTCGGTTCCGAGGCCGTTCCGGAAATGGAGTTTTTTGAAATTGTAGTCGTTCAGAATCTTGTTCCGTTTCGCGAGGTTTTCGATGTGCTCCTTCCACTCCTCCACCGGATCGTTGTCGTCGTACACGCGGGATGCGGAAAGGATCGCATCAAGAAGCCTGTCAAAGGCGTCTTCGCTTCCGAAAACCTTCTCCGCCCAGGCCTTGGTGGGATAGGAGATGACCAGCCATTGGCTGCCGTTGGCCATCATGTGCTTGCGGTAGAACTCCAGGCGTTCGTGGCTGGCTTTGTTCGCAATCTGCAGTTTTTTCGGATCGACGTCTTTCAGGATTCCCGGGGTCGGAGCGGATACCGAAATCACCGCCGCCCCCCTGTCGACGACGTATTTGAACTGCTCGACGATGTAATCGGGCACCTCCGAAAGCACTTCCTCGGTCGCATAGGTGTAATAGGTCCTGCTGATGATGTCGTCGTTCCAACGGATCATGACATAGGATGCTCCGGCCTCATATGCCGACTCCACCAACAATCTCGTGAACTCCAAGCACTCGACCGGGGAATTGATCAGAAGGATCTGTCCTTTCTGCAGGTTCACTCCGATTTTCACCGCCAGGTCGGCGTACTTCTTCAATTTCTCACGCATAAAAATGTCCTCCTTGGATGATTTACAATTATTATATACCATTTCCTGCATTTTTCCATAAAAAATAAAAAAAGCGGAACTTTCCGCTTTCCGTTTAGACTCTGCGTTCTTTGATCCTCGAAGCTTTAGCTGACAAGGACCTGATGTAATTGAGCTTCGCTCTTCTCACCTTTCCGCGGCGCAGCACTTCGATGGAAGCGACGTTCGGAGAATGGACCGGGAATGTCCTTTCGACTCCGATACCGTAGGAAATCTTGCGCACAGTGTAGGTCTCACTGATGCCGCTTCCTCTTCTCTTGATCACCAAACCTTCGAATGCCTGAATCCTTTCCCGGTTTCCTTCCTTGATTTTGGCGTTAACCCTGACGGTGTCGCCGGGACGGAAATCAGGAATGTCGTTGCGAAGGTATTGTTCGGTAATTTCCTTGATCAACTGTTGACTCATTGTTCTCACGCTCCTTCTTCCGATGCTCATGACTATTCTTGGACAAATAGCAGCGGAACACCGTGCTTATTAACAACGGTTATTATACTATATTTTCTCTTTTTATGCAAGAAAAATCCTTAAGATTCTGCCTCGCAGGATTCGCATTCTCCCGTATCCGGAACGAAATCATCGCCCTTCAACTCGGCGTAACGGCCATATCCGCTCCGGAAAAAATGGATGTTCACGAATCCTTTCTCCCTGAGCATTCCCGAAAGTTCTTCCGCATCCCCTCCGTCGTAATCGATCAGGATGATCGGTGTGCGTTTGTTCTTCACGATCAGGGCAAGGTCTTCGGAAATATCCTCCAGGGTTTTTTCCTCGCCGTTCCCTTTAAGAACCCGGGCACAGTAGAATCCGGGTATTCTCCCCTTTCTGCAGTCCTCCAGGTGCCTGAGGTCATACTTCTTCGCTTTGCTTCCCGCTTCCATGAACACCTTCTCGAATTCGGATATTTCGGGGTCGGTATAGACTTTTACGGGATTCTTCGCACAACCGGAAAGAAAAAGCAAGAGGAGGATCATGACCAGTTTCTTCACAATTCCTCGCCCCGCTTGATCATTTCCAGAAATTTTCTGTCCTCGTCCGTGAGGTCAGCTTTCTCCAAAAGGTCCGGCCTTCGCAAATAGGTGAGCTGCAGGGACTTGAACCTCCGGTACTGCCTCACCTTTTCGTGGTGCCCGGAAAGCAGAACTTCCGGAACCCTTTTCCCTTCGTATTCTTCCGGACGCGTGTATTGGGGATGTTCGAGAAGGTATTCATTGAAACTCTCGAATTCAGGGGATTCCTCGTTTCCGAGGGCGCCCGGAAGGAGGCGCGTGACGCTGTCGATGACCGCCATGGCGGGAATCTCCCCTCCCGTCAGGACGAAATCTCCGATTGAAATCTCCTCGTCCACATAATCGGAAACGCGGCGGTCGATCCCTTCGTAATGCCCGCAGAGGAGAATGACGTGTTTCTTCTCCGAAATTTCCCGGGCCTTCTTTTGGGTGAAGAGGTTTCCGGAAGGGGTGAAAAGGATCTTGTAGGCCGCCTCATGGCCATCGATGCTCCTCATGCAGTCCAGAATCGCCTGGGGTCCGATGATGAGGCCGGCCCCACCCCCGTAAGGATAGTCATCCACCCTTTTGTGTTTGTTTGTGGAAAAGTCGCGGAAGTTGTGGATGTGGATTTCCACAATTCCCCTCTCCTCCGCCCTTTTTACCATCGAAGCGCTTATGCCGGAAAACATCTCCGGAAACAGCGTGAGCACGTCGAACCTCATAGCAACCCCTCGATCGGAGTGATGATCAGCTTTCTGTTTTCCAAATCAACTGTTTTTATGAATTCCCGCACGAAAGGCACCAGGGCCTCAGTTCCGTCGGCTTTTTCCAAAACGAGGAGCGAGCCCTGGGGAACTTCGATGATGTCCGTGATTTCGCCTATCTTTTCATCCGATTCCAAAAATGCCTCAAGCCCGATCAGGTCCTGGTAATGAAATTCGTCCGGATTCAAGGTCCCCGGATTTTCCTCCATGTCCGCATAGACCTCGGTTTCCAGGTATTTCAGGACGTCATTGATGTTATTGATGCCGTTGAAGGAAATCAGTTCCAGGCCCTTGTGCCTGCGGTAGGAGTCGATTTTGATCGGAAGCATCCCTTCCTGCGTCTTCAGATAGCAGGTGCTCCCGACCTTGAACCTTTCCGCTTTGAAATCAGAATCGGAGAGGACTTTCACTTCCCCCCTGATTCCGTGCGTGCCGATTATTTTTCCAACCATCACATATTTCATTCTTTGATCCTCATCGCTCTGAGTGAATTAAGTACGGCAATCAGGGAAACCCCCACATCCGCGAACAGCGCCAGATAGATCAGGAGGTAGAAGAGGGGGCGAAGGAAGGTGCCCACCAGAAGCGGCTCAAGCATCGCCAGAAGCAGCACGGTGAATTTCACCACAAGGGCGAGAACGATGTTCTGCGTCACGACCCTTTTTGTTTTTTTGGCGATTTTGAGCATTGTGGAAAGCTTGGAAAGGTCGTCGGTCATCAAAACGATGTCCGCAACCTGGATCGCAGCGTCGCTCCCCAATCCGCCCATGGCGATTCCGACGTCCGCCCTGCTAATCACGGGCGCGTCGTTGATTCCGTCGCCGACGAAAGCGATCTTCGATTTCGGATTCTCTTTCTTCAACTGGCTAATCTTCCTGACCTTGTCCACGGGATCCATGCCATGGTAGTATTCGTCGATGCCCAATTGGAAGGCAACATCCTGAGCAATCGTCTCGTTGTCCCCCGTGAGCATCACAGTTTTCGAGATCCCTGTTTCTTTCAGTTTCCCAAGCGCGATCGCCGCGTTGTATTTGATTTCATCCTTGATGAGGAAAAACCCTTCGCATTTCCCGTCGACCGCGATGAAAAACCTCGATCCTTCGGCGCTTTCTGCGGGAACTTCGATTCCCTGTTTCCTCAAGTATTCATCCTTCCCGACCGCTATTTCCTTTTCGTCCACCCGGCAATTGATTCCGAAAGTGGAAATCTGCTTCTGCGACTTGACTCGGGAAGAATCGATGTTCTTCCATCCGAACGCCTCAACGATCGACTTCGCAATCGGATGCGTGGAGGAAGTCTCCGCATGCGCGGCGTATTCAAGAAGTTCCTCTTCTTTATAGTCCCCAAAACTGACTATTTCATTCACGGCGAACCTGCCGGTGGTAAGAGTCCCGGTTTTGTCGAAGACGAACATGTTGACGGAATTCAAGGCTTCCAAATAGTTGCTCCCTTTGACCAATATCCCTTTCCGGCTCGCCCCGCCGATTCCGCCGAAGAAGCCCAGGGGAATCGATATGACCAGGGCGCAGGGGCAGGAGACGACCAGGAAGATGAGCGCGGTTTTGATTGATTCCTTGAAGCCGGTCTGCCAGCTCAAATCGCTTTTGATGAAAGGGATCAAGGCCGCCAGCACAAGAGCGATGCCGACGACGATGGGAGTATAATAACGCGCAAAACGGGTGATGTAGTTCTCGGACCTGCTTTTAAGGCTGCTCGCGTTTTCCACCATGTCGAGGATCTTCGAAAGCATCGAGTCGTTGTAATTCTTGGTGACCCGGATCTTCAGATTCCCGTTGACGTTGATTCCGCCCGAGAGGACGTTCGCGCCCGGCCTGACTTCCGCATGCAGGCTCTCCCCGGTGAGGACGGAGTTGTCGATCTCGCCTTCGCCTTCGATTATGACGCCGTCCAGGGGGATCCTTTCCCCCGGTTTCACAAGAATGACGTCGCCCACGACCACTCCCACAGGATCCATCTGCACGAATTCCCCGTCCACAAGCACCGAAGCGGACTGGGGCTGGATGTTGATGAGATTGGCGATGGATTTCCGCGAATAGTTTACGGCGCGGAGTTGCAACAGTTCCCCGACCTTATAGAACAGCATGACGAGAACCGCTTCGTCATAATATTGAATCAACAAAGCCGTCACGGTCGCGATCGTCATCAGGAATTTCTCATCGAAGAAGCGGCCGGATTTGATGTTCTTGAAAGCGGCGTAAAGGACGTCCCCCGAAATCAGGATGTACGAGGAAACGTAGGTGACGTAGATGATCGCTTTCTGGACGAAGGAGCCCCGGAAAGTGTCCATCTGGTTCATCACCGTCTTGATGATGAAGCCGATCAGGAAGACGAGAGAGCCCGTGATGAAATAAGATACGCGGGCTTTGTTAAGTTTCATGTTGTAATCGATGTTCCTTTTCTTGTCTTCCTTCTTGACGACCCTGATTCCCGGATCAACCATCTCGACGACATCCTGGACCCGTTTCTGGAGCTTGTCCACAAGTTCCTTGTCCGAGGTCTCAATGATGAAGCGCGCGGAAGCGAAATCGACGACGAGGAATTCATGGTTGAAACTCTTCTTCGCGATTCTTTCGATCTTGGCGGCGCAGTTCGCGCAATCCAAATTCTCCAGGATCAACACTTTTTTATATATCTGCTTCGTTTTCGTCTCTTTGATTTCAATGTTCGGATCGACGGACTTGATAACCGATTTGATCATTTCCGTATCGATTTCCGCTGTCTCCGGATTGAAGAAATCGATATGGAGGGCGGAAGCCTCCGGAACGAAATGGAAGGCACCCTTCCGAAAACGGTTGTTCAAGTCGGTTTCGATTTTGCGGATGTGCTCTTCCCTAATGTTTTCAAGGACGAATTCCTTTTTCAAACTGTTCATGTCTCCCGTTGGAAGCGCAAGGGCGCCCCTTCTCCTCTTCTTCACAGTTTTTAAATCCAACCGTTGTTGGAACCGCTTCATTGACAGGGGAAAATTTTCTGTAAGCATTCATAATTATAACCTAGGGAAAGAAAAAAAGCAACATCGGACCTGGATAATAAAAAAAGTTAGCTTTGCGCTAACTAGAATGAATCGACAGAAATTTCGATTCTTTTGCCTTGTCTTGCACCGCAGGCATAGGCGAGCGTTCTCACGGCGTTGATCACACGGCCTTTCTTGCCGATGACGCGTCCGAGGTCCTCCGCATGCACCATGACCTGAAGAACGATTTTGTCGTCCTCTTCGGAGAATGTCTTCACGATCATTTCTTCGGGATGAACGACCAGGGGACTGACCAAGTCTCTGACAAGTTTTTCAAAATCCATCCTTATTTACCCCTCTTCGCGAACTTTTCCATGATGCCCAACCTGGAAAGCAGCGACCTTACGGTGTCAGTCGGAAGGGCGCCGTTGTTCAGCCATTTCAAAGCCTTTTCTTCGTCGATCTTCACCGGATTTCCTTCATCGAGCGGATGATATGTGCCGATGATTTCGATGAAGCGTCCGTCCCTGGGCGCTCTGGAATCGGCAGCAACGATTCGGTAGTAAGGACGTTTCTTGGCTCCCAATCTCTGCAGTCTTAATTTAACAGCCATTTCTAATCCTCCTTTTTTGTCCGAATCATTATAGCACAATAATAAAATACTGTCAAGCAAAACCGCTTAACAGTTTCATTGGGAAGAAAGATATTTGAGCATCGCCCCGGCGAAGTTCACCTGGTTCTTAAGACTTTCCAAGCGGTCGTAGGCCGTCATTTTCAATGATTTCTTCACAACCCTTTCGAACTCCGCGAAATACCCCGGATCGAGGTCCAAAAAATAGTACCATTTCGGGTGCCTTCTTAAATAATCCAGATAGAATTCATTGGAATAAAGCCTGTAGAGCACATCGTCACGCATATTAATCCCACCATTCGTCATAGGGTGATCTGATGTATGGTGTCGGCCTGCTCTTTCCGCCGAAGCTCTGCATGATTTGAAGGAACTTCTGAATGGTGTTCAAGGTGCGGTAGATGCTCTCCGGATTGAGCCTTTGCAAGGTGCCAATCACGTTCCTGATGCTTTCCAAGCTGATGTTGCCGTTCCCCGGGTTATTCGCCTCGGCCTGGTACGCCTGCCAATCGGGGTGTTCTTCGCCGTACAAGACCCACTCCTCATAAATATTCTGCCAAGTCCTGTTCCCGTTTCTTACTTCCTCCCGGAGTTTGGGATGACGATGAACGAAATCCCGAAATTCGTCTAAGCGCGAATTCATTGTGCCACCTCATTATAATTTATTAAAGATGGGCGAATTAGGTGCATTCTTTTTTCAGGATTTCAACCTCGTCATGAGAAAGTTTCCGGAAAGCCCCTGGCCGAAGGCTTTCATCCAATTTCAGCGGCCCGATTTCCGTCCTAATCAAACGGACGACTTCCTTGCCCGCCGCCCGGCACATCCTCTTTACCTGGTGAAACTTCCCCTCGAAGACGGTGACGAAAGCTTCATTCTCGGAAATGATCTCCAAATCCGCGGGAAGCGTCTTGAAGACGTTCCCGTCCCCGTCCTTGATGTTCATCCCCTCCCGGAAAAGGAAGACGTCGGAGTCCTTGAACTTTCCCTCCACCCGCACGTAGTACTTTTTCGGAAGCCGATGATTGGGGCTGGTGACCCTGTGGGCGAGATCTCCGTCGTTGGTTGCGAGGAGCAGCCCCTCGGAATCGGCGTCGAGCCTCCCCGCGATGAAGAGATTGTATTTCTCAAAGCCGGGAAGAAGGTTAAAGACGGAGGGGCAGAGTTCGTCCTTGTGCGAGGAAACATATCCAGCAGGCTTGTTCAACAAGAGATACACCTTCTCTTCGTATTCCAAAACTTCGCCGCGGAAAGTGACCCTGTCGTTTTCCAAATCGAGTTGATGATCGCCTTTCCTGACAATTTCTCCGTTGACTTCGATTTCGCCCTTTTTGATAAGATCCTTGGCTTGTGACCTTGTCAGATTCAGAGTATAGGCTGTGAATTTATCCAAACGCATAATAATCACCTTTTAGGAACGACCGCCATATTATAAACTAGAAAAGGAGGATGGAAATGTTTAGACATTCCAATGGACCCCGGGGCATGTTCGGCGGATTCGGTCCGATGCAACAGCCGGTCTACGATCAATTCCCCGGAGAGATGCAGCAGATGGGCAGTCAAAGTCAGCTCTATCCGGGAATGCAGTTCGACAGGCTGCTCTTCGAAATTAACGAAAACCGGAGGCGGATCAGCAACCTCAACCGCCGCGTCACGCGACTGGAGAATTACCTTCGCATCCGCGACAACGACGATTTGAACAATGACATGAACATGCCGGAAGAGTACTCAATGTAGGTTTTTAATCGTGTGGTAAATGGAAACACCGCTTTTCTCATAGAGCATCCTGTCATATTTCTTTTCAAGCGCGATGCTGTTGATGATGGAGCGATATTCCTTGTATTTCCTGATCAGCAGATCCTTATCAATCCTCTTTGTCTTCGCATCCTCGATCAGTTTAAAAAATCCCACGATTTTTACAACCTCTTCAACCGTGAACAATTCAAAATCAATGTCGTAATTCTTATTCTTCATTCAAAAACCTCAAATCATATTTTACCACAAATCCGAAGAAAGATATATCAATATAGGTGATTACACGGTTTCCTAAGCAAAATAAATCATATTATGAAGTGAATAGTAAATGGAAGGAGGCACAATGATGTACGGTAACTATGGTTGCTACGGAAGCTGCATGTCCTACGGCTTCGGCGGTGGGTACGGCTATGCCTTGATCCTGGTCTTGTTCATTCTCTTGGTAATAATCGGATCCGCAGGCTTCGGCCGTTTCTAATACTTGAGCAACAATGAGAAGGAGCGGGATGCTCCTTTTTATTGTTTACCAAAGGTTGGTTCTTCCGGCTTTTCCGTTGCATTTTATGCGGCTTTGTGATAGAATTTTTACGAGGTAGAATTATGTTGACTTACAAGGATATCATCAAAGAAGACGACCCCCGGCTCAGGCAGAAATCCGAACCTGTGCCGGTGCCGCTGACGGAGGAAGACTTGCGATTGCTTCTGGCGATGAACGAGTATTTGGAAGCGGGCTACGACGACGAAAAAGCGGAAGCTTGCGGAATCCGTCCCGGAGTGGGTCTTTCCGCCGTCCAGCTTGGACATTTGAAAAGAATCATAACCATCTTCGCCTATAATGAGAAAGGGGAAAAATTCCAATACGGTTTCGTCAATCCGAAAATCATCTCCCATTCCGTGGAAACCACATATCTTCCCAGCGGAGAAGGCTGCCTTTCGGTCGACCGTAAGATAGAAGGGCTTGTGCACAGACCCCGCCGAATCAAGGCGCGCGCTTATGTCTACGATTTCCGCAACGGAAGCCTGAGCGAGAAAGTCCTGAAACTGGAAGGATACCTCGCCATCGTCTTCCAGCATGAATACGACCATCTGAACGGCATCCTCTTCTTCGACAGAATCGACAAAACCAATCCCTTTTTCATCCCCGAAAACAGTGTCCCGGTTGTTTTCAATCAGGAAGAATAAAAGAGGCCGAAGAAGCCTCTTTTCTTAAACCAGGAGAACGGTGGAGACAAGCAAGGCTTGACCCAGATAATAAAGGACGATGTTGATGTATTTAACAAGCCTGTATTTCTTAACGCTCCGAAAATAGAGGAACGCGAGCACGAAGTCGGATGCGGAAAAAGCAAGGGCACCGAAAGCCGCGAAGATGCTGAAAATATGAAATCCTGATTTTAAGGTTCCGAACGCAAGAATGAGGAAAAGGGAAGAAATGAAGACGTATGCGAGCGAAAAAAACTTCGCCTTTCCGAGATTGAATTGCTTGCGTTGAATAAAAACCAGAGAAATCAGCATGATAATAACAGCAAGCGGCAAACATACGTAATAAGGCAGTCGAGCATATTTCTGGAACGCCAGGCAATAAAAAACATGACCGGAAAAGAAAGAGGCGATTCCCAAAAGCAGGTGCAGGTGTTTGCGTTTCCTGTCAATCATCTGCAGACCCAGGAAAAGGTCTCCCAAGACTCCCAATCCAATCGCGACGATCACGAAGCTGGAGTAATCGGGGTCCCCGCTCCTGAAAGCGGCGATTAAGGCGTACGCGAACAGAAGCGCGCTGGTCAGCATCTTTAAAAAGAAGACAAGCTCCTTGTTCAAGCGGAAATAAAACACCGTGTAGAACAACCAGGACAGAAAGAAGAAACCTAAAAATATATACATTTGAACCCCCGACTACCATTCTACCTTTTTGTCATAAATTTTTTGTCATTTTATGAAGCCGAAATTTTTGAGCGCGTTATAAATGCCATCCCGGTCGACGGAGTCGGTGACGTAATCCGCGGCTTTTTTCACTTTCTCGGTTCCGTTGCCCATCGCGATTCCGAGGCCGGCGTCCCTGACCATTTCAAAGTCGTTGTCTCCGTCCCCGAAAGCGACGATGTCTTCAAGTTTGATTCCCGCCTTTTCCGCAAGCACCTTCATCCCCTTGCTCTTGGATGAGGACTTCGGCAGGATGTCGTAACCGACATGGAGCCAACGGACGAACTGCAAATCCGGATGCCTTTCCCTTAAAACGGCGGCTTGCGGTTCTTTGCAGAAGCACCACATCTGATAGACCTTCTTTTTCCGGTGGTATTCCTTGTCCACCGGCGGAAGGTTCAAGCGCAGTTCCCGGAAACACTGGACGACGTCTTCGTTCATTTCGGATATCGCTTCGTCGTCGCTTCCTTCGAAACCGTAAACGATGCCGAGTTCTTCCAAGTCCTTGATCAGTGCTTCCAGAAAACCGAAGGGCAGGGAATCCTCGTAGATCACTTTTTCGCCGTCGAGGATGTAGCGTCCGTTGATCAGGATCTGGTATCTGATTAAAGGCAGCAATTCTTGAATCGAATAAAGCATGAAGCGCGCTCGGCCGGTGGCGATGCCGATGTCCGCCGTCTCATGCAGCGCTCGCAAAGCCCGCACGGCGCTTTCCGGGACCTCGTTGTTTTGGTTGTCGAAAAGGGTTCCGTCGATGTCAAACAGGAAAAGTTTTCTTTTTCTCATACGGAAATTGTAACATAAAGATTAGAATATCTCAAGTTGATGTTTATTCCTTTATTTTTATTTCTTCTGGTGTATAATAATATCATTCAAGTTAGAAAGGAGATAATATGGCAAGCAAGACCAAACGCCAACTTCCGCTTGCGGAAAGATTTAATGATGATAACATAAAAGTTTTTGCCTTGGGTGGGCTTGACGAAGTTGGCAAGAACATGTATGTCGTCGAATGCGGGGACGAGATCATCGTAATCGATTCCGGAATCATGTTTCCGGGAACCGGCTACGGCGTCGATTACGTCATCCCCGACTACACATATCTCAAGAACAATGAAGAAAAGATCATCGGCCTCTTCATCACCCACGGACATGAAGACCACATCGGCGGCATCCCCTACCTTTTAAGAAGAGTGAAGATTCCCAAAGTGTACGCCTCCGGAATCGCCGTGAACCTCATCCGGAACAAACTTTCGGAATTCAACAACATCCCGATCAACCTTGTGGAATACAACCACAATTCCGTGTTTGATTTCAAGAACTTTCAAATATCTTTCTTCAGAACCAACCACAGCATTCCCGATTCCTTCGGAATCGCCATAAAAACAAGGCTCGGTTACATCCTCCACACCGGGGACTTCAAATTCGACTTCACTCCGCTTTTCAAACACACCGAATACGCGAAACTGACTTCCTTTTCCGAAAAAGGCGTCCTCTGCCTTCTTTCCGATTCTACAAACGCCAACGTCAGCAAGTTTGCAACTTCGGAAAGGAAAATCGGCGAAAGCATAAAATCTATTTTCGGACAGATAAAGGGAAGGATAATCATCTCCACCTTTGCGAGCAATGTCCACAGGATTCAGCAAATCGTCGAAGCGAGCATTGAACACGGAAGGAAGATCATTGTCTTTGGCAGGAGCATGGAGAAGACCGTCAACGTGAGCCAGCAGCTTAACTACATCAAGGCTCCGCCGGGAACCTTCATCACCGCCAAGGAATTCCCGCATCTTCCGCCGGAAAAGATTACGATTTTGAGTACGGGCTCACAGGGCGAACCGCTCGCGGCGCTTTCACGGATTGCGGACGGAACCCACAGGGCGATCAAAATCATTCCCGGGGATACCATCGTCTTCTCATCCTCCCCGATTCCCGGAAACCAGGAAGCCATCAACCGCACGATCAATAAACTCTACCGCGCCGGTTGCAACGTCATCGTGAACAGCCCCTTGACGGACACCCACGCTTCCGGGCACGGAGGGGAAACGGAATTGATGATCATGCTTTCCCTCACGCGTCCGAAATACTTCGTCCCCATCCACGGAGAGTATTCAATGCTCAGAAGGCATGCGGAACTGGCGGTGGCCACCGGAGTCAAGCCGGAAAACTGCTTCATCCTGGATAACGGCGAAGTCCTTACCTTCTCCGCCAACAAGGTCGCAGTCACCCACCGCGTGCAGTCGGGAGACATCTACATTGATTCCAACAACTTCGACATCGACAACAGCATCATCCGGGAAAGAAGGATCCTTTCCGACGACGGCATGCTCGCGGTGATTTTCTCGGCGAACAAGTACAAACTCAACAAGGAGCCGAACATCGTCAGCCGCGGTTTTATCTACGTGAAGGATTCGGAAAAGTTGATTGCGGATATATCGGAAAAGGCCAAAAACATCTACAACGACTACTACAACCGCACGAAGAGATTCCATCCCAACCACATAGTCAACATCATTACCAACGAGTTGACCGAATACATCTACGAGAAAACCGAAAAGAAACCGATGATTGTTCCAATCATCATGAACTATTGAAAAACCGGGACCGCAAAGTCCCGTTTTTTTTCACAAAATTACTCTGCGCAAAAAAGGACATTCAGTACTGAACGTCCTCTTTTTGCTTTTTTAAGAGTTGGATAATTTTAATTTCGTTCCGGGGTCGATGAAAAGCTCTGTCAAATGCCCGCCTATGAAAACCAATTCTCCATTCGAAATCCGAAAAAGATTGTTCTTTTGATCTTCGGAAACTAAAACCAACAGCCCGTTTTGGATGAAATATTTCCCGTACGGACGGTAACTTGTTGCGTAATGTCTGTCAACGATGAACTCACAATCTCCATATAATTTAAGCATTGACTGACCGTTTTCCGAAATGTATGTGCCTTGGTTTAATAATCCGTGATCATTCCTGAAAAGTTTAAAGGCCGTCCCGACATTGACAGGTCCCTCTTCAACAAAAACCCCTTCAATATTAGAGCCGAGTAAGACCATCCGGTCGTTTTCGATTGCAAATACCAAATCAATGTAGTTGGTATACGGAAGAATCAAGTTGCCTCTCTCTATGCGATAGTTCCCGGCAGGATGGAAATCATACAGGGCTATCTCCATCCTGAATTGGTTATCACCATATATTTCTATCACTCCAAGCTCATCCTCAGTGAGGTAAAACCCTTGTTTTCTTCCGGTTATAATTATAAAATTTCCTAAGAAAAAGTCAAGCAAAAAAACTAAAAGATATCGCTTTACAAACACGCTCGCGCCAACATTCAGGTCAAGCTTATCGATCTTGTAGAAATTGAGCAAAGAATAAAAAAATCACCATCATGTTGAAAAATGATGGTGATTAAATTTAGAAAAGCAGCCAAGTATTATTGTCTCTGTTTCATGGTTATCCCATGCCGGGATTTTGACCAGAAAACCGGAACATTGCTTTCGGTTCCTCAATTTTCCTTCAGAACGAGCGCTTTGAAAATCCGGAAGATTTCCCGGGTAATCAAAGCGTCTTCCAGCGCGTCATGGCGCTGAACTTCATATTCCGTCCCGCTTAATTCCTGATAGGTGCTGAAAAGCCCAAGATCCGTTTTTGAATTGTAATAGTTCTTGATGACCTGCATCAGGTTGATGTATCTGCTGCGGATGTCCAAGGGTTTCAGCCCGTTCAGTTCGAACGATTGCTCTATGGTCAAAATGTCATTCCTTCCCCAGGCAATGATTTTCACATCTTCCTCTTCGATGAACCGCTTCAGAAGCCTGTAAAAATCCTCATAGGAGCAGGCGTGTTGAAAATCTTCCCGCTTTTTGGAAAGAAATTTCAAAGTCCTTGGATTCAGGGAATATTTCTTCTTCGGCATGACCAGTGAACCGTCTTCAAAGAGCAGGTTCCCGTTCTCGTCTTCCAGAACCATTCCGTATTGGACGATTTCCGGAACATGGGCCATCGTGTTGAAATAAGGCGGCAGGGAAAACTCCAGGTCCAGGAACAATTTGCTCTTCATTTTTGAAAGCAGGCTTTTGATGCTCTTTTTGATGGTGTCGATGTTGTAGTAGACCTTCTTTTCGCGATGGTCGCTCAAGACGATCTTGTTGAAGTGGAGCACTTCCTGGCAATAGAAGTTCCCGTATTTCTTTTTGTCTCCGCTCGCCGTGACGAATATGTAGGGTTTGTTCACGAAATACGGCCCGAAATCGCGGAACAGTTTCCTTGACATGTAAAGATAGAGTATTCTCTTGACTCCTTCAAGTTTTACAATCCGCTGCTTGGGGAAAGTATCGATTACCTTACCATAGAGATTCATGATGTACCTTTCGTGCTATTTATCGAGTGATAATTCTTTAATCCTGATCAGTTCTAAAATCGCTTGGCTCCGGCCTTTGACGCCGAGCTTCTGGATGACATTCGAAATATGATTTCTTACGGTCTTTTCGCTTATTCCCAACTTTTCGGAAATTTCTGTCGTGTCGTAATTATTAATCAGTAGATTGAATATTTCCCGTTCCCTGTTGGTTAGGAATTTTTGTGTGTGCATGCTATCCCTCCTATAATTATCCATAATATAATATGCAGGAAAATATATGAGGGTCACAGCACAACTTTCAATATTTCTTCTATCTGTTCATCCGTGAATTTATGTTCTTTCAGTTTGTCTCTCAGGTTTTCCTGGTTGGCTTCCTTAAGAATGGAGAGGATCAGGTTCCTTTTCGCCTTCCCGATGCCCTTGATGTTCTCAAGCCGGGATTTCAAAGCCTTCTTCCCGCGGACGAGATGATGGAAGGTGATAGCATATCGGTGCACTTCCTCCTGGAGGGCGGAAAGGAAGATGAAAAGGTTGCTTTTCTTGTCGAGATGGATTTCCTCGCCTTTGTAATAAAGGTAGGAGGTGCGGTGTTTGTCGTCCTTTCCCAGGCCGAGGACGGGGATCTCGATTTCCAAGGCTTCCAAAGCCTTCTCCGCGGCGGAAACCTGCGGAGCCCCTCCGTCCACAACAACCAAATCCGGGAAAGGTTTTTCTTCCTGTTTGAGGCGCTTGTATCTTCGCGAGATGACCTCGATCATCGTTTCATAGTCGTTGGCGCCCTGGAAACGGACGCGGTATTTCCGGTAGTTCTTCCGTTCGGGAACCCCGTCGACATATTGGACCATTGCGGACACGCTGCTGGTTCCCTGGAGGTTGGAATTGTCGAAGGCTTCGATTACGCGCGGGGTCTGGATGCCTAGAACCTCTCCCAGTTCCACAACAGCGCCCAAAGTCCGCTCGTAGTTCACTTCTTCCTGCCTTATGAGTTGCTTCATCTTCTCCTTCGCATTTTCCGATACCAGACGGACAAACTCGAGCTTCTGTCCCTTCTTCGGAACCGTAATCCTATTCTTCAGTACCTCCGCGAGCGCCGATATGTCCACATTCGGGATGATGATTTCCTTCGGCACGGGGTTGTTGTTCACGAGATAGAACTGCGCCAGAAAATCGACGAACATCTCTTCGGCGGAACCCATGATTTCAAAGAGAAATCCGTTCCTTTCGACGGTTTTCCCGCCCCGGATGTGGAAGACCTGGATGCTGATGTATTTCTCATCGTTCACATAACCGAAGACGTCAATGTCCTCAGCCTGGAGTTCCATCTTCTGTTTCTCGCTGATTTTTTCAAAATCCTCGATCAGCTGCCTGTATTCAATCGCCTTCTCGAAATTCAGGTTCTCCGCGGCCTCATTCATCCAATCTTCGAGTTTGCGTCTTTGTTCTTTGATGTTCCCTCTGAGAAAGCCGTTGATTTCCGCAGCCATGTCCTGGTAGACCTCGGGATCGACGGAATAGACGCAGGGGCCCAAACACTGGCCGATGTGGTAGTAAAGGCAGACTTTCTTCGGAAGCACCCGGCATTTCCTCAAAGGATAGATCCTGTTGATCAGGTCCACAACTTCCCTGGCGGCGTTGGCGTCCGGGTAGGGACCGTAGTATTTCCCTTTGTAGTTGAGGTTCCTGGTATAGAATATGCGGGGGAACTCTTCGTCGGTCAGGCAGATGTAGGGATACTGCTTGTCATCGGTGAGCATGATGTTGTACTTGGGACGGTGCTTCTTAATCAGGTTCATCTCGAGGATGAAAGCTTCCGTCTCGGTGGAGGTGACGATGTATTCAAAATCATGGACGTTCGCCACCATTTTCGTCGTCTTCGCATCATGGCTTCCCGTGAAATAACTCCTCACCCGGTTGAAAAGGTTCTTCGCCTTTCCGACGTAAATGATCTCCCCCTTTTCATTGAGCATCTGGTAGCAACCGGGTTTCTTCGGAAGATTGGCCAGTTTTTCTTTGAAATCCATATCCAACCTCAAAAAAGCCATTTGGAAATGGCTTATAGATTAAGATTTTTCAATATCGCGTCGATTCTTTCCCCGCGTTCCAAGGATTCGTCGTATTTGAAACGGAGTTCCGGAACCTTCCTGACTTCCAGGACCTTGCTTAAGGAGGTGCGGATGAAGCCCTTCGCTTCCTCAAGGCTCCTGGAGGTCGCTTCCTTCTGCTCTTCCGTCCCCCGGACGGTATAATAAACCGTCGCGATCGACAAATCGTTGGTCAGGGAAACTTTGGTGAATGTCACGTATTTCAAACGGTCGTCCTTGATTTCGGAAATCAGGATGTTCCCCAATTCCCTTTCAATGGCTTTTTCCAATCTTTCATGCTTGTATCCCATAGAATCACCTACTGGACTTTTTCCATGACAAAGGCTTCGATGATGTCGCCTTCCTTGATGTCGTTGTAATTTTCAATCGTGATTCCGCACTCGAATCCGGCCTTGACCTCCCGGACGTCGTCCTTGAACCTCTTCAAGGAAGCGATCTTCCCTTGGTAGATGACGATCGCGTCGCGAATCAGGCGCACTTCGGAAGACCTTGTGATCAGACCGTTGGTGACATAGCAGCCGGCAATCGTTCCGATCTTCGAAGCCTTGAAAGTCTGTCTGACTTCGGCTTGGCCGAGGACCTTCTCCTCATAGACCGGATCGAGCATGCCCTTCATCGCGGCTTCAATGTCCTCGAGGACCTTGTAGATGATGTTGTACATCCTGATCTCGACTTTCCGCTGCTTGGCATAATCCATGACGGTGCCTGTCGGCCGGACGTTGAAGGCGATGATGATGGAGTCGGAAGCGACGGCCAGATTAACGTCGCTTTCCGTGACGGTGCCGACGGCGGCGCGGACGATGTTGATCTTCACACCTTCAACCGAAAGCTTCTCCAAGGAGCCGGAAATCGCTTCAATCGAACCGTGGACGTCGCCCTTGATAATCAGGTTGAGTTCCTTGTTGTTGGAATTGAGCTGTTCAAAAAGATTGGCGAGGGTGATCGATTTCCCGACACCCATTTCTTTATCGAAGGCCCTCTGCGCCCTCCGCTCCGCAACCAGTTTCGCGGTCTTCTCGTCTTCAAAGACCATGAAACTGTCGCCGGCTGAGGGAACATCGTCGAGGCCGGTGACTTCGACCGCTTTGGAAGGCCCGGCGGATTTAAGCTGGGTCCGGTTTTCGTCCGTCATCGCCCTGATTTTTCCGAAAATGTTTCCGACGACGACAGGGTCGCCGATGTTGACGGTCCCGTTCTTCACCAGGAGCGTCGCGACCGGTCCCCGGCCTTTGTCGAGACGGGCTTCAAGGACGGTTCCCATTCCAAGACGGTTGGGATTGGCACGGAAATTCTCCATGTCCGCCGTTAAAAGCACCATTTCCAGGAGTTCGTCGACACCGTCTCCGCGCAATGCGGAAATGGGGACAAAGATGGTGTTCCCGCCCCATTCCTCAGGAACGAGGTCGAGGGCGCTCAGCTCTTGCTTGATTCTATCCGGATTGGCGTTCGGCTTATCCATCTTGTTGATGGCGACGATGATCGGGACCTTCGCCGCCTTCGCATGGTCGATCGCTTCCCTTGTCTGGGGCATGACGCCGTCATCGGCGGCCACGACCAGAACGACGATGTCGGTGACGTTGGCGCCGCGGGCCCGCATTTCCGTGAAGGCTTCATGTCCGGGCGTGTCGATGAAGGTTATCAGTTTTCCATCTTTGTTCACCTGGTAGGCGCCGATGTGCTGCGTGATTCCGCCGGCTTCGCTCGCGGCGACACGCGAATGCCTAATCGTGTCCAATAGCGTGGTCTTGCCGTGGTCGACATGGCCCATTATGGTGACGATGGGAGGACGAGAAACAAGATTGCTTTCATCGTCTTCGATCACCAATTCTTCAAACTTGGTGATGTCCTCATCAATCTTGTCTTTGATTTGATAGCCGTATTCATTGGCGAGGATTTCGATGACATCGCGGTCGAGAGCCTGGACGGCATTCGCCATGTAACCGTAACCCATGAGTTTTCTAATCACTTCCCCAAGCGTCACGTTTAACCCTTCTGCTACTTCTGCGACGGTCATGCCGGGAGTGTATGTAAGCACGTTCTCGCCGAGATCCCTTCTTCCGTAATTGGACTTCCGGTCACCTTTGACGGTTTGCTTCTTTTTCACGTGCTTGAGTCTGACGTAAGGCCTATCCTCTTTTTCGTATTCATTATATTTTTCATCATAAACGTGACGGAGTTCAACTTCGGGCTCTTCTTCATGGGATTTAGCCGATTTCGACTTCTCCGGTTTCTGCTTCAAAGCGGGCTTTTTCTCCGTCTTGACCGGCTTCTTTTCTTTCTTCTCTTCTTTCGGTTCCGGACGTTTGGGAGCCTCTTTCTTCACCGGCTGGGCTTTTACCTCTTCCGGTTTCTTTTCCGGTTGTTTGACTTCAATGACGACTTCTTCTTTCTTTTCCGCAACCTGAGTTGGTTCTTCCTTCTTCGGAGCCGGTTTTTTCTTCGAGGCTTTGATATCGACTTTATAGACTTTGCTTAATTTCTTGATGATATCTTGGGCAATCTCCGTTTCCAAATCCGCGGCAATCCCGACATTGTCCAACTTGGTGAGGAGTTCTTCCGCTGGCACATTTAGGATTTCCAAGATTTCTTTAACTTTCATTCATGGCACCTCCATTCAAGTTTGCCTTAAGGGCTTTGTAAAATCCTGCGTCAAGCAGCCCGATGATTTTCGCCATGGGCTTGCCGACGGAGCGCGACAACTCTTCGCATGTATAATCCAGATTGAGAGGGGTTTTATAAAAATAGGCTTTCTTCTGGAATTTTTCGATGGTCTTGGGGGACGCGTCTTTCGCAACCAAAACCAAGCACAGTTTATTTGATTTCAACATCTTCAGAACTTTTTCTTCTCCGGTTATCAATTTTCCGGCTCTGTAGGCAAGTCCAATAGTCTGAAGCCCTTTATTCAAGAGAATCACCGAGCTTTTCCAACAACTCGTCGTATATGGAGTCGGGTACCGTCGTTTCCAAATGCCTGTCGAGAATCTTTTTTTGTTTCGCCTTCTTGACGGCAGCTTTGGATTTGGAGATGTAAGCCCCGCGTCCGCGGACTTTCCCGGTCTCATCAATCAGGATCTCCCCTTCACTCGTCCTCACAATGCGGAACATTTCTCCTTTTGGATGCTGTTCCTTGGTTACGACGCATGTTCTCATCGGTATCTTCTTTTGTTTCATGTCTTACCCCTTTACGTTGAACGTAAACTCAATTCCTTCAGCCGTCGCGTCGGACAAGCTCTTGATGTCGATCTTCCAGCCGATGGCATAGGCGGCAAGCCTTGCGTTCTGCCCGTTTTTCCCGATGGCGAGGGAATATTGGTCGTCGTTGACGATCACGGTCGCCTGTTTGGTCTTGTCATCGGCAATCACGCTCAGGACTCTGGCCGGAAGTAGCGCTTCCGCAATCAACTCCTCCGGCCTATCCTTCCAGGTGAAGATGTCGATTTTTTCATCATTGAGCATTTCGTTGATCCTTCTAATCCGCGATCCTCCCGGGCCGACGCAGGCCCCCTTCGGGTCAAGGTTGTTCACCAGGGAAAGGACACCAATTTTCGTTCTCGAACCGGGATCCCTCGCAATCCCCATGATTTCAATCGACCCGTCGGCGACTTCCGGAATCTCCATCTCAAACAGTCTTTTGACGATTTCCCTGTTTGTTCTGGTGATAAAGATCTTCGGTCCCTTCGTGGTCTTCTCCACTTTCGTGATGTAGACCTTCTTCTCCTCGCCGGGAACGAATTTCTCTCCGGGGATGCCTTCCTTGTCGGGCATGTTGGCCAGGCAGTTCTTCCCGACGTTGAAAGTGACGAAGTTGTTGCTGTAGTCGACCACTTTGGCCGTAATCACTTCGCCGACCTTGTCTTTGAAGAAGTTGTAGGCATTTTCCCGTTCAAGTTCCTTCAGGCCGCTCAAAAGGCTCTGCTTGAAGATGGATGCGGCTTTTCTAGAGAAGTTGTTGAGGTTGATTTCGGTCTTGATTTCCATCCCAACCTTCGCCTTAGGCTTGATCTCCAAAGCCTCTTCCAAAGTAATCTGCCCTTTGGGCCCGTCCGGATCGACTTCGTCGACGACATATTTATATTCATACACTTTGACGCGCTTTTTCTCAAAATCCCATTCTACTTTGATGTCTCCGGTGTAACCGCTGTTCTTGCAGGATATGGCGATGGCGGTCTCCACTTTGGAAAGGACTTCCTCAATGGTGAGACCCCTTTCAAAGGCGACTGCTTCCAAGGATTCGTAAAAATTTTTGCTGACCATGATACCTCCTAGAATCTGACTGCAAGTCTTATTTTTTCAATGTCTCCGCGGTTGATCTCTACGGTTTTTTCTTCGCCCCCGATCACTGTCTTAATCGTGGCTTTTTCATCGTCAAAGGCGAGAAGGTCTCCAAACAATTGCTTCTTTCCTTCGATCTTCCGCTTTGTCCTAATACAAATATATTCACCGACGGCGGCTTTTATCTCAGCTTCCATCTTGAGTTCCTTTTCGATGCCTTCGGAAGAGACTTCCAAGAAATATTTATCCGGAAAAAGATCGTATTTGTCAAGCTCGTCGCTAATCATCCTGTTCAAATCTGCGGAATCGTCGATGCTCATCGGCCCGCCCTTCCTGGCGATGACACGGAGGATTTTCATCCCATATTCATGGACGAAGTCGACGCTGACGATTTCCATTCCTAAATTTTCCGCGCATCTTTTTGCAATCGCTTCGACTTTTTCAAGTTTTTCTTTCATATACCACCTGTATTGTTTAAAGGAGTGAGATACCTCACTCCTTAATTTCCCATTTCTAACTCTTATTATACCATGAAGGCGTAGCGTTGTCAACGCAGAAAACAACAGGATTTCATTCTTTTCTTTCGTGAGCCTGCAAAAGGGTCAAATCGACATGACAGTATCCGCCGGGGTTCTTGTCCAGGTAGTCCTGATGGTATTCTTCGGCGGGATAGAACCCTTCCTCCGCTTTAACCTCCACGGCAATCCTTTCCTGGTATTCTTCCTGCTTCTTGGCGATGAAACGCTCAACCGTATCCTTGTCCGCCAAATTCCGGTAGTAGACTCCCGTCCTGTATTGGATTCCGACGTCGGCTCCCTGACGGTTGACGCTGACTGGGTCGATGATTCGGAAGAGGTGCTCCAAAAGCGTCTCCAAAGTTGTCTCGCCCTCATCATAGTAAATCTCCACCGCTTCCGCATGCGTCGCCCTTCCGGCCTTCAGGTCCTCATACCGGGGATTGGGAATGTTCCCGTTCACATAACCGACGGAAGTCTTCAAAACGCCTTTCAGCCGTTTGAAATAGGCCTGCACTCCCCAAAAACATCCGCCAGCAAAAACTATTCTTTTCATTTTCGGCTCCTTTTATTCTTCGATGTCGATGATGTCCTTAAGTTTTAAGGAAATCCCGCCGACCGTGATTCTCTTGGCCGCAAGATCGATTCTTTCGACCCTGCCCGCGATTTTCAACAAACGTCCGGCTTGATAATAAGTTATTTTCAGTTCCCTCGCTTCTTCCCAAGCAGAGTTCAGGATTCTGTCCATCTCCTCAACCTTGTCGGGAAGCAGCACCGGCTTTTCGATTTTCTCTCTTTCCGCCTCAGCTTCCCAAAGGGATTGCTTGTAACCTTCCAAGGCGTCGTAGGCCTGCCATTTCCCCCGCCTCTCCTTACTCGGCATTGTGACCTCCTATCAGTTTGTTCCTCTCAAGGAGATTCGCTTTGTCTGTATGCGAAATCGCGAGGCACACCGCGTTCTTTCCGAACTTTTCCTTGATCTTGCCCAAAGCTTCATAAAGCCTGTGCTCCTTCAGGTCTTGTTTCGGATCGGTGAAGAGATCGGTCTGCACAAAGTCTTCATTGGAAAGCCTTCCGACGCGGACCCTAAGCTGCCTGATTGGCTTTTTCTCGACATGGTCGCGGAAAAGCTTCAGGAAATGCTCGACGAGGACTTTCCGGCTGTTGGTCCTGCAGGGAAGTTTCCGCTGCCGGGAGAAGCCGCCCCCACCGGCGGTTTCCGAATATCCGATTGCAAGCGAGATCAATTCGCAGGCAAGCCGCCTGGCGACGAGTTCGGTCGCGATCGCGTCGACCGTCTCGATCAGGACCACTTCCAGATCGCGCGGATCGTAATCCTCATACAGCACTTGCCCCCTGCCGAAGGACCGGCTTTCCGGAATGTAGTTCCGCGCTTCCTGGACCGTCGTCCTTTCGATTCCGAAGGCATGTTCGAGAAGTTCCCTGCCGACGATTCCGAACTCTTTTTCAAGCCTTTCCAACGGGGTGTGCGCAAGATCGGCGAGGTTTTTGATACCCATCTTCCTGAGTCGCTTTTCAAGCCTTCCCCCGATTCCCCAAATCTTCGTGAGCGGCTCGACCTTCCAGATCTTATCCCGGAAAATCTCCTGGTTGATGCAGGCGATGTGGTTCGGGCTTTCCTTGGCGAGGATGTCCAGGGCGACCTTCGCGAGGAACATGTTTTCTCCGATTCCGCAGCTTGCGGTGATTCTCGTCTCTTTATAAACCGTGTCGATGATCGCCTGTGCGATTTCTTCGGGTGCCTTTCCGTAGTATTTCAGGTAAGACGTGAGATCGAGGAAGGCTTCGTCGATGCTGTAGACGTGGATGTCCTCTTTGGAGACGAAGTTGAGGTAGATTTTATAGATTTTTGTGGAAAATTCAATGTATTTCTTCATCCGGGGCTTCGCGAAGATGATCTCCTCGTCCTTCGGAAGCTCGTAAATCCGGCAACGCGAAGGCACGCCCATGCTCTTCAGTTTGGGCGTCACCGCGAGCACGATCGACCCCGGCCCCCTCTCCTTATCCGCAACGACCAGTTTCGTCTCAAAGGGGTCGAGCCCGCGCAGGGCGCATTCGACGGACGCATAAAAACTTTTCAAGTCGATGCAGAAAACAGTCATGGCGGCCTCCTCGAAAGTAATTCTATCACAAGAATTTCTCCTTGTCCATTTGAAAAAAGTGAAAATAATTAACTGAGGAAGCCTTGATTGAGAACAATAAAAAGCTGGCGATGAATGGTAAACTTAAAATCCCGAGAACATTTTAAAAGGAAAAAACCGCGAATGCGGTTCTTTCCTCACTTTGGAATTTCTTCTTCAACTCCTAGAAATTATCCCGCAGGAAAAACGCAATCGTCGCGTCGAGGTTCCGCAGATTCAGGAAATTCAGGTATTTGTAGTTGCGGTCGATAATTTGGCGGGTGATGCCCAATATTTCGCTCACCTTCGTGCTGAACCCCTTCTTCCAATAATCCTCATGAAGCAAGCGGTATCCTTCGGGGAAATCCTTTTGATCAAGATCGCTTTTTTCAATCAATTCCCGATACTTTCCGAAGTCAATCTCGGGGAATTCGTGGCTGTAGAAACGGTTGCTCGGCCCCTCCTTTTTCAAGGCTTGGAAAAATTCCTCCTTGAACTTCAGGACGAGCGAAAGCCGCGCGACCATGTCGCTCCTTTTCAGGGCGCTCAAGTCCGCAAGCAGCGGAAAAAGGAATTCGGAAAAGGTCTGGACGAGATTAGCCTGAATCGTCGGATGTTCCCTGATCTCGTTTCTTAATTTGAGCATCTGGTTCAAGTATTGATCCGTTTTCTTTCCGCTTTTAAACAGAGCCCCAGTTTCCAAACGGGCGCAGGTCTGAAGCGCCTCCGTTCCGTTCTCCAAAACCTCCCGGTTGTCCCTTCCCGCGGCCAAGCCGCCTCTTACTTCCAGCGGATAAAGCAGGGTTTCCAATAGCCGGTAATAAAGGAATGGCTTATGCGGATTCCGGAAGAACAGATTGAAGCCGTCCTTCTCCGCCTGGATTTCCAACAGATCCTTCCCTGCCGCCCTGTTCAAGAAATCAACGGAAGAGAGGACGAATTTTTTCACAAGCAGGTCGCCTTCATATTTCGACTGTTCGATTTTTGCCAATAAACCGTATTTCGCCATTTTTTCACCGCTTATATTTTAACACCGATAGAAAAATAACGCAACAGTTTTGAGTTGCATGAAAAAAGCCGCCGTGAGCGGCAGCTTCCTACTCCTCCAACGAGAACATGTCTTTTCCGGCACCGCATTCGGGGCAGGTCCAATCATCCGGCAGATCTTCGAACGGAGTTCCCGGAGCAATCCCGTTATCCGGATCGCCAACACTGGGGTCATAAACGTACCCGCAAACGTCGCATACGTATTTTTTCATTTTTAATCCTCCTTTCCGCTTTATTGCTTCAGTCCAAATGGTGCATGATTATTCCGGCCGCGACCGCGACATTCAGTGATTCCAGTTCGGGGCGGATCTCGACGGTGACATTGAAATCCGTCGCTTCCAGTATCGCCGGGTTTATGCCCCTGCCTTCATTACCAAGCACAAGAGCGTAGCTTCCCATCCGCGGCACTTCCCGGAGAGGCTTGCCGTTCAAGGCGGTTCCGATGACAGGGATGCCTTCCTTTTTGATTTTTTCAATCGCGGAAAGCAAATCCATCTTCAGAATCCTGGTTTTGAAAACCGCTCCCTGGGTCGCGCGGATGAATTTGTCATTATATGGGTCGACGGCGGAAGATCCAAAAACAAGCATATCGATTCCGAATCCGAGGCTGCTCCGCACGATTGTGCCGAGATTCCCCGGATCCTGGAGGTCGTCAAGAAGCAGAATGCGCCTGCCCGAAAGTTCATGCTCGGGAAGGTATCCGCAAACACCGATGATCGGCTGCGGAGTCATGGTTAAGGCAAGTTTCCTGATTACCTCTTCGCCGACTAGGACGTTTTCCACGCCTTCAACGAAGTCCTTTTCGTCTGTAATCAGAACCTGTTTCAGCACCCGGGCTTCCTTAGCCTCCCCGACCAGGTGATACCCTTCCACAAGAAACATCCTTTCCCGGTCGCGGTGCTTTTTCTCATGCAGTTTCGCAAGCGCCTTGACGTATTCGTTGTTGGGAGAGGAGATTGTTCTCATTTGAGTATGACCACCAGCATGTAAACAATCGTCACGAGCGTTTCCAGACCGTGGATGGCGAAGATGATCGCAAAGATTTTTCTCTTGGTCCTGTCTTTGAGTTTCAGGAAAATGATGAGGGATGCGAGCAGACTCAGGACGGGAATCACGAAAAGCAGGACGTAAAGGAGCCAACTCCCCGTGTCCCATGCTTTGTAGATCAGCCCTCCGAGCCAGGTTGTAAAGTAGAAGCTGAGTTGGATCTGGACAAGGAAGAACGAAAAGATGAATTGGCAGACGGCGTAAACCGCCATCCAGAGCGGAATCATCTCCCATTTGCTTTTTTTGAAGTTTTTCGCCAGTTCTTTTTTCTTTTTCTTCAGTTCATGGTATTCATCGATCAGCTTGTTGAGCTCTTCTTCGGAGAGGATTTCCTCTTCCCTTTCCGTCAATGCGTCTTCGTATTGCTCGAAAATCGAATCCAGTTCCTGAAGTCTGACATCTATCGCGTATATTTCTTCGCGGATCTTCGCCTCTTTTTCTTCTTTCAGAAGCTCATTCGAATTTTCCATATCAAACTCCTCACTTTGCTTCATAGATAATCATAGCACAAGTGCTCAAAAAATTCCAGAAAAAAAATAAAAGTGCCGAAACGGCACTTTCATTTACTTACTTTATCTGGTAGTTTGGCCTGAACCAGCGCCCAAACCGGACTGAGCCATTTTGACTAATCTCTTAGTAATTTCACCACCTACAGAACCGTTTTGACGTGCTGTAGCGTCGGGACCCAACTGAACGCCGAATTCGCTAGCGATCTCATACTTCATCTGATTGATTGCGTTTTGTGCGCCAGGAACGACTAATTTATTCCGGCTTCCAGAATTGTTAGCACCAAAAGAACTGTTCATTCTTTTCACCTCCGTTCGTTTCGCTAATATTATTTACAGATTAAACGCATAATAACCAAAAATTTTATAAGAAATTGTTTCCAAACGACAAGATTTTTGGCATTAATATTTTGAGGTGAAAAGAACTTTTTATGCTTAGATTTCGAATGTATTTTTTTCAAATATCGAAATCTTGTTTTTGAAACTGACGGTGTATCTTTCGATTCCCGCGACGGCTTCTGGAAGCAAAGCTTCCAAATTGCATTTTTCTTCCTGGACGAGAACGTTCTTCAGACGGGGCTTGATGACGGGGTGTTCGGGGACGAAGACCGTGCAGCAATCCTCATAAGGCCTGATCGAGATGTCGTAGGTGTTGATCTTCCGAGCGATTTCCATAATTTCAGTCTTGTCATAGGTCGCAAGCGGCCTTATGATCGGCATGTTCGTGACCTCGTTGATTACCGCCATGCTCTCCAAAGTCTGCGAGGCAACCTGGCCGATGCTTTCGCCGTTGATGAGCACGGAGATGTTCTCTTTTCTTGCGACCATGTCCGCAATCTTGTACATCTGCCGCCGCATGAGCGTGACGATGTAGGCAGAATCGGCCTTCTGATGGATTGCGGTCTGGATTTTCGTGAAAGGAACGACGAGAAGGTTGATTTCTTCCTTGAGCGTGTATTTGGACAATTCCTGCAGAAGATCGATCACCTTTTGAAGCGCCATGTCGCTGGTGTAGGGCGGCGATGCAAAATGGATGGCGGTGAGGTCAATGCCTTTTTTCAAACACAAGTAACCGGCGACGGGGCTGTCAATCCCGCCGGAAATCATCAACAGACCGCGTCCCGACATCCCGCTCGGAAGCCCGCCCAGACCCGGCAGCGTCTTCACGTAGACGAATGTCCCTTCGGTCCTTAAATCAATCGAAAGGACGATGTCGGGATTGTGGACGTCGACGGTGAGCCCCGGGACCTTCGGAAGCACCCTTTTCGCAATCTCCTTGGAAATCTCGAGCGAAGTCGCCGGGAAGTTTTTGTCGCTCCGGTTGGTTTCGACCTTAAAACTGATGTTGATGCCTTCCTTCTCATAATTGATTAGGGCGACGCCGGCGGCCGCGATCTCATCGAAATCCGGCTTCACCTGAAGGCAGAGGCTGTAAGAGGAGAGTCCGACGACGGTGTCCAGTTCCTCAAGCACCATCCTGTAATCCTCCCCGTTCAGGTGGATGTAAAAGCGGAAGTTGGTGCTGCTGAAAGTGAGTTTCGGAAATTTTGCAAGTCTCGCTTTTATGTTCGTGTTTACCTGCTTTAAAAAGCTCTGGTAGTTCTTTTTCTTCAATGTCATTTCGCCGTAGCGAACCAATATCAAATCATACATCTTTGGCTTTCTCCAATACTTCTAATAATTTATCTATTTCCTCTTTCGTGGTGAGGTGCGAAAGGCTCACGCGGATCGACGACGTCGCGCGGCCTTCGTCGTTTGTCAGGGCGAGGATCGTCCGCTCCGGCTTTTTCAGTTTGGACGAGCATGCGGAACCGGTCGAAACATAGATTTCGTGCTTTTCCAGAAAGTGGACGACGGTTTCCCCGTTTTTCCCGGGGAGAGAGAAGTTCACAACATAAGGGCTGCCATCCTCACCGCTGTTCAGGACGATGTAGTCGAGTCTTTCCAGACCCTTTCTGAGATGCCTGTTCAACTCGGAAACGTACTTCTGGTGCGCGGCCGTAAGCGGAAGGTATTTCTTCAGGGCTTTGCAGAGGGAAGCCGCGAGGGCGACGCTGATCGTTCCGGGCTTCACCCCGAACTGCGCTTCCGACCCGTAAAGCCGCTTCTCCAATTCCATCTGTTTCCGGAACAGCAATGCCCCCACTCCCTTGGGCGCATAGAGTTTGTGTCCGCTCAGAGTAATGAGGTCGACGTCCGAAAAATCGAAATCGGGCAGAATCTTCCCGATGCCTTGGACGGCATCCACATGCAGTTTCGCTTTCGGATTTCTCTTCACGATCTCGATGACTTGCCGGATGGGCTGGATTGAACCGATGATGTTGTTCACCCACATCACGGAGACAAGCAGGGTGTCCTTGTTCATCGCCTTTTCCAACTGTTCCAAGTCGACCGTCCCATCGGCCTTGATGTCGAGGAAGACCACGTCATAACCCTTCCTTTCCAAGTTCCTGAAGACTTCGTAGACGGACGGGTGCTCAATCTTGGTCGTGATGATGCGTCCGGAACCGTGCTTCAAAACCGCCCCGTAGATACCAAGATTGTTGGCTTCGGTCGCGTTCGCCGTGAAAACAAGATTGTGGTTCGGAGTGCCGAGCAATTCCTTGATCTCTTTGCTCGCCTTTTCATACATTAAATTGCTCATCTGGCCGAGCTTGTGCAAAGAGGTGGAATTCGCAAAAAAACTCCTTTCGACCCTGATGTAAGTTTCCAACACTTCCTCATCTATCGGCGTCGTCGCCGTGTAATCGAAATAAAGCATTCCTATCTCCTTCTATCGTTTATTTATTATAACATTTAGGATGACGCTTGTAAATATTATGCCTAGTCCGGATGCATCAAAGCGCTGGTTTTAAAAAACTTGCATTTTCAATGCTTATATTATAGAATTCTACCTGAAGGGACTTGTAAAACCTGAAAAATCTTCCTTGAAGAAAGGATTGAAACCGATATGGGAAAAGAAAAAACATATGCCCTCATGCTTGAAAACTTGAAAGACCTCCTGGAAGATGATGATTTCGAAATTTCGATTCTTGCAAACGCATCGGCGCTCATGATGGAACGTCTCGAGGGCCTGAACTGGGTCGGATTCTACCTCCTCCGCGGAAAGGAGCTCCTGCTCGGCCCCTTCCAGGGAAAAGTCGCCTGCACGCAGATTCCCTTGGGGAAAGGCGTGGTCGGTTCTTCGGCGGAAAGGAAGGAGTCTATCGTCGTCCCCGACGTGAACGATTTCCCCGGCTACATCGCGTGCGACGAAGCGACGAAGTCGGAGATCGTGATTCCTTTATTCGTTAAAGGGCGGGTCTACGGGGTCCTCGACATCGACAGCGGCCGGCTGAACCGTTTCTCCAGGACCGATCTGAGATATCTGGAAGATGCCGCGAAACTGATTGCGTCCCGTCTGGAAAAGATCAAACTCCATGAAATATAAAAAAACGCAATACCTGCGTATTGCATTTTTTTATCTGTTATAAAACTCAACGATCAAGGTTTCGTTGATGTCCTGCAGGAATTCGTCGCGTTCAGGATAGCGGACGTATGTGCCTTCCATCTTATCCTCATCGAACGAAACATACTCTTTCCGGAATGCTAAAGCTGCTAACGCATCCTTGATGACTGCAAGATTCTTTGACCGTTCTTTCACGCCGATTTTCTGTCCGGGTTTGACGATGTACGAGGGGATGTCAACCTTCTTTCCGTCAACCAGGATGTGTCCGTGGGTGACGAGCTGCCGCGCCTGACGTCTTGTGGAAGCGAGACCCATCCGATAGACGATGTTGTCAAGACGCGATTCCAAGAGAAGCAGGAAGTTGACGCCGTGTTTTCCCTTCATTTTCCCGGCTTGAACGAAGAACTTCTTGAACTGTTTTTCGGTCATGCCGTAGAGATTGCGGACCTTCTGTTTTTCCTGCAATTGCATTCCGTATTCCGAAAGCTTTTTGCGGCGTTGTCCGTGTTGGCCCGGAGCATAGGGGCGTTTTTTCAATTCTTTCCCGTTTTCGAGAATGGAATATCTCAGCCTTCTGGAGATCTTCCATACGGGGCCGGTATAACGTGCCATTTGTTTTCCTCCTTTATTCAAATTCAGTAAAGGACCGAAACCTGACAAGCGGATAGAACGATGAACGGCTTTCACCTTAGCAGCTGATTACTTGCCTCCTCTACAGGCATCATCTATGCTCGCCAATCATTTTCGGTGCTGCTTTTACCGCACTCTAAATATTATACACTTATTCAGGCGAAAGTCAAGCATTTTATTTCCAGAGCAAAAAAAGAGGCCGGAAATCACTTTCCGGCCTTTTGTTTTACGGCAGATTCGACCATCTTCACGAAATCCTCGGCGACCAGGCTCGCTCCGCCGATGAGGCAGCCGTCGATTTCCGGCATACTCATCAATTCGTCGATGTTGGAAACCTTAACGCTGCCCCCGTATTGGATTCTGACCGCCTGGGCGGTTTCTTCGTCATACAGACGCGCGATTTCGCTTCTGATGAAACCGCAGGCCTCGTTCGCGACTTCGCTTGTCGCCGTCCTGCCGGTTCCGATCGCCCAGATCGGTTCATAGGCGATGACGATCTCCTTCACTTGGTCCGCGGTGAGGTCCTTGAGGTCAAGTTCCAACTGCCTCTTCAGGACTTCCTCAGTCACGCCCTTTTCCCTTTCTTCCAGAGTCTCCCCGATGCAGAGGATCGGTGTCAGTTCGTATTCGAGGGCTTTGTGGAGTTTCTTGTTCACGGCTTCGTCGGTTTCGTTGAACATCGCCCGGCGCTCGCTGTGGCCGATGATGACGTAGGCCACGTCAATCGCTTTAAGCATCGGCGCGGAGACTTCGCCCGTATAAGCGCCGGCGTCAAGATAGTGCATGTTCTGGGCCCCGATGCGGAGGTTGTCACCCTGCCTCTTCACGAGGCAGCGCAAAACCGGAAACGGAGCGCAGATGACGCTGTCCACAAGTTCCTTGCTCGGAACCTTATTGGATACGGCATAGACGAACTGCAAGGCTTCGTCGCGGGTCTTGTACATTTTCCAATTGCCCGCAATAATAGGTTTCCTTGCCATTATTTGCAACAGCAGCAGCCCTTGTCGTTGATAGCAGCAACACCGGGCAGCTCTTTCCCTTCTAGATATTCAAGGCTGGCGCCGCCGCCTGTGGAGATGTGCGTGAATTTATCCTGGAATCCCAGTTGGATGGCCGCGGCCGCGCTGTCGCCCCCGCCGATGATGGTCTTCGCACCCTCAAGTTCCGCAAGAATCTTGCAGATGCCTTTCGTGCCGCCGGAGAATTTCTCAAATTCAAACACACCGGCAGGTCCGTTCCAGACGACCGTCTTCGCGCCTTGGAGTTCCTTCCGGAAAAGTTCCAAGGTCTTCGGGCCGATGTCCATGCCCATGGAATCCGCGGACATGGAGTCGGAGGGAACCAGTTCCGCTTCCGCATCCGCCGCAAATTCCTTAGTAACGTAATGGTCGAGCGGAAGAACGATTTTGCCTTTGCCTTTTTCCAGCATTTCTTTCGCGAAAGGAACGAACTCGTCTTCGCACTTGGAAAGTCCGACCTCATAACCTCTGGCTTTATAGAAGGTGTAGGCCATGGCGCCGCAGATTAATATCTTGTCAGCTTTGCCCAGCAGGTTTTCAATAACGGAAATCTTGTCGCTGACTTTCGCCCCGCCAAGAATTGCAACAAAAGGTCTTTCGGGGTTGTCAACCGCTTCGCCGATGAACTTGATTTCCTTTTCCATCAGGAATCCGGCAACCGTCGTTTCGATGTTGCTGGCAATGCCGACGTTGGAAGCGTGGGCCCTGTGAGCGGTTCCGAAAGCGTCGTTCACGAAAACGTCGCCCAGGGAAGCCCAGTATTTCCCGAGTTCGGGATTGTTCTTGGATTCGGCTTTGTCGTTCAGGTCCTCGAACCTGGTGTTCTCGAACATGACCACATCGCCGGGGTTCATGTTCTTCACGGCTTCTTCAAGGACGGTCCCCCTCGTCACCGGAACGAAGGTGACCTTCTGGCCGAGAAGTTCGCTCAGTCTCTTCGCGACCGGTGCCAAGGAGTTCTTTTCCTTGTCTTCTTCGGTCTTGATCCTTCCCAAATGGGAGAAGAGGACCAATTTGGCTCCCTGTTCCAGCGCGTACTTGATCGTGGGCAAGGCCTGAACGATGCGGTTGTCGTCGGTGATCTTGCCGTCGCTCATCGGAACGTTGAAATCGACTCTCATCAAGACAGTTTTGCCTTGCAACTGAATGTCACGAATGGTCTTTTTTTTCATTTTTTCACTCCTTCACTCATCAGGTGTTAATAGTATTATACCATAATTTGACTGATAATAGTATATCCTATCAATAAAATAAAACCGTTTTATCTCTCCGATATTCTCTGGGCTCTCCTGTGGGCTTGCACCGAACTCCTGTAGCTGGCCTTGGTTTTCAGGACCTCCCCGTTTTTGAAGAGGAAATCAGTTCCCTCCCCCGAATTCAAGACGCTTGCAACCTCGAAATAGTTCAGCCAATATTTCGAACCGTCTCCAATCTTGTAGAGAAGAAGCGCGGGATTAACAAAGATGGGAACGTTGTACTTGTAACCGAAAAGCGCCCTCGCGGCCTCAATCCTTCCCTTCAGAGTCGAAACCTCCTCAAGGCAGAGGGCCTCGAAAACCTTCTTCGCCGGCTGGTTGATTCTTCTCTTCCCGGAATCCGAAACCTCGATCGTTTCGTTTCCCGCTTCCAAGTAATACAGTATCCGCATTTGAAAAAAGCCGCTAAAGGCGGCTCCTTTTTATTTCTTGATCCTGTTTTCGGTTTCCGGATCGAAGAAATGGGCTTTCTTCATGTCCAAGGCCAAGGCGACGGCGCTTCCCATGTGAATGTCGATGCGAGCCCCCACTTTGGATACCAGGTTCTGACCGAGCAGTTCGGAATAGATGATCGTTTCCGCGCCCAAAAGTTCAGCAACGTCGACCTTCACGTTCACAACCGCTTCCGGATAGTTGCTTAAGTCTTCGCGGTCGTCATGGACGTCTTCGGGACGGATTCCCATGATGACTGGCTTCCCGATATAGTTCAGTTCCTTCAGAAGGGCCAATTTGTCCTCGGGAACCCTGATCCGAATGGTGGGCCCATCGCCGATTTCGAAGTAGCCTTTGTCGTTGAGGCGGCCTTCGATGAAGTTCATCGGCGGGGTGCCAATGAATCCGCCGACAAAGATATTGTCCGGATTGTCGTAGATTTCTTTGGGGCTTCCGACCTGTTGGATGTAACCATCCTTCATGACGACGATCCTGGAAGCCATCGTCATCGCCTCGATCTGGTCGTGGGTGACGTAGATCGTCGTGATTCCGAGCCTTTCCGTAAGTTTGATGATTTCCGAACGCATTTGCACGCGCAGTTTCGCGTCCAGGTTGGAGAGGGGCTCGTCCATCAAGAAGACCTTCGCGTCCCTGACGATCGCTCTTCCCAGGGCGACCCGCTGTCTTTGCCCGCCGGACAGGGCTTTGGGACGACGGTCTAGATAAGGTTTCAGGCCGAGCATCTCCGCCGCGCTGTTGACCCTTTGTTCAATCTCCGCACGCGGAACCTTGCGGAGTTTCAGGCCGAAGGCCATGTTGTCATAAACCGTCATGTGCGGATAGAGAGCGTAACTTTGGAAGACCATCGCGATGTTGCGGTCTTTCGGAGCGACGTCGTTCATCAGTTCGCCGTCAATGTAAAGTTCGCCGGAACTGATGTCTTCCAGACCCGCGATCATTCTCAGCGTCGTTGTCTTTCCGCAGCCGGAAGGACCGACGAGAACGATGAACTCCTTGTCCGCGACTTCAAGGTTGAAGTCGACCACCGCGTGGACGTTGCCTTCATAGACCTTGTTGACATTTTTCAAAGAAACTGTTGCCATTAAATCCAACTCCTTTTTTCAAACCTTTCTTTAATTATACCGCCCGGGATAAAAAAAACAATGTGCAAAGTGCACAAAGTTTTATTTAGATCTTAAGAGCCAGTAAAGGCAGGCGGCGTCCGAAAACCTTTGGAGGTTAAGTCCGGTCTCCTGCTTGATCCATTCCAATTTCCTGATGACGGTGTTGCGATGCATGAAGGCCGCTTCCGCCGTGCGTTTCACGTTCAAGTCGTTTTCGAACATGGCCAGAATCAGTTTCTCCGTCTGGGCGTCTTCCGCGATTCTGTTCAGGACCGCCGCCCTGATTTCCTTGAGCCTAGGAAAATCGCTCTTGATGACCTCCCCGATCAATTCCGCGTTCGTCATGTACTGATGGGGCGAATTCTCAAGGAACTCCTTGTAGGCTCCGTAGAGAATCCGGAAATGCTCGGGTTTCTTAGCGCTCACTTTCCCGCTCACATAGACCCTCAAGGCCACGGAGAAATCGTCGCTGATGGATCCGAAAAGCTCCTTGAGGTTGAAATCGGGATCATGGAAATAGAAAAGGAAATGGTCCTTCCCTTTTTGAAAGAAGCAAGCGTCAGGAAAAAGCTCCTTGAGGAAAGCGAAGACCGTCGCTGTGTCCGCGGCATCATCGAAATCGATCAGAAGGAAGCGGTAGTTTTTCTCCGAGAAGGGATTTGGCCCGTTTGCGAACAAATATTGCTGAATCTTTTCCTGAGTCGCGTTCATAAAATCACCGTCATCTAATTATATCACAAGAAAAACACCAAAAGCTCAAAAAGTTGTGAAACAAATGACGGGAAGCGAATATAATGATATCGGTGATGGCATGGGCGTAAAAAACATCAGCGCGCTTGAATTGGCGGAGATTTTGAAAAAAGAAGAAGTTCCGGTGATAGACATCCGCCCGGCGGAGGAATTCAATCTCAAGCACATTCCGAGATCGAGGAATGTCCCGCTCGAGGAACTGAGGTATTTTTCCGAAAGGTATTTGATCAGGGACCGGAGATATTACATCATCTGCGATGAAGGCAAGAAAAGTGTGGGTCTGTGTTTCGAACTCGGGGAAAAAGGTTATGATGTGGTGAACGTCCTAGGCGGGATCACCCTTTACAACGGAGCTTTGGAGACTAGTCCGCAGCCATGATTTTCAAGGAGATGACGCTCATGTCATCGCCATTTTTTTTCTTTGAGTTCCTCGCAAACTTGAGGATCTCATAGGTGATCTTCTGCGGGGAGAGGTGCTTGATTCCGTTGATGAACTCCTCTAGTTCTTTATCGTCATCGATGTTTTCGAAAATGCCGTCGCTCGCCATGATGATGAGGTCCCCGTCCTGAAGAGGATACTTCTTCGCCTCGATCATCTCCTCGATTCCGAAGGGCAGGCCTTCGTTGGTAACCTTGATGAACCCTGAGTCTTTATGGAAGATGTAGGAGGAGGCGGCCCCCATTTTATAAAAGGTCAGCTCACCCTTCGAACGGTTGATCTCCAAGAAGTCCAAAGTGCTGTACTTCTCCAGGTAATCCTGGATGAAGTAGAAGGTGTTCAATATCTGCAATCCCGTCTCCGTGGTGATGGCCGTGTTTGTTATCTCGTCCACAAACCTCAGCGTGTTGCCGCTTTCCTGGTTGGCGAGATACCCCTTCCCCATGCCGTCGGAAATCGCCGCGATGAGCCGGGAATTGTTCAACTGCTTGATTAGGTAGTTGTCGCCGCAGACGCTGTTTCCCTCCTGAGCAAGGGCGCCGTAACCGTATTCGATCTCGAAATTGATTTTCGGAACCAGGTTTACATAAGTCTTCCCGCGGTGAGCGTTCTTGAAGAGACATGACGTCCCGTTTTCCACATAGAGGTCGCCGATTGCTTCGACGATTCCTTTTAAATTTGCGAAGTTCTCGCCTTTGATCCCGATTTCAACCAAGAAGTCGTCGGTCTTGTTCTTCAGGACCTCGAAATAGCAGACGTTGAACCCGCAGTCGTTCAGGCCCCGATGGATGTTGGCGAAGATTTCGCAATCCATTTCCGTCTTCAAGGCGTTGTCGACGGAGAACTGGCGGAGGACGTTGGAAATCCCGTTCAGCTGGGCCACGAGCGCGTTGGCTTTCGTCGCGACGTTGGACAGGTTCAACCGCTCGTTCAAGAGCAGGCAGCTTTTTCTCATTTCCACGATGTACGGGCAGTTTTTTGTAAAAGCGAGGAAATCGGGGTCGTCCCGCCCGTAGTCGTTCCGTTTCGAATAGAGGATCATGTCCTTGAAATACCCGTAAAGCTTCCCTTTGTTTTTGGAGAAGCATTCCGGACGCACGTAGCAGGATTCGCAGTAGTTCCTGGTCAGGGTATTCACGCCCTCGCTCAATTTCTGGGTGTATTCCTTGGTCGTCGCGAATTTCTGGGAGAAAAGGTCCAAAAAGGTTGCAAAAGAGATAATCTCGTTGTTGACGTTTTCCGTCGCCCGCTGATAGACGTTTTTGATGATCTTTTCCGGGCTCTTGCTGCTTACAATCAGAGTCTTGACGATTTCAAAAAAGACCGAAAGGACGATTGTCGCTTCCAAGACTTTGACGGGGAAGATTTCCATTTTCGAGAGGATGCCGAGGAGCGAGAAACAGATGAGGGCGACGGGGGCGTAGAAGGAAGGGAACATGTAAAAAGCGCTGACGAAGGAGATGAGTAAGCTTTCCTCAAGGGTGTACACGAACTTCAAAAAAAACATCGAAATCAGGCTGAAGAAGGCGGAGTGCAGGGGGTATTGGTTTTTGGAAAAGTACATTGCGAAAAACATGGCAACGAGGAGGGCAAAGTTGATGCCGGAGACGGAGACGTTGGTCGCGCCGATGACGGAGATTGTTGCCATGATCACTTCGATGTAGGTGAAATTCCGGCTTTTCCCCTGGCGGTTGATCGCTCCTTCCAGATTGTAGATGAAATAGGAATAAATTGCGACGCCGATCAGGCTGAAGAGGGCGTTCAGGACATAGTCGTTTCCCTTCAGTAAAAAAGAAAGCGAAAGGAAATTAAGGAGAAGGATGAAAATCAGGTTTACCATGTATTTCTTGTCCCGATAGGCGAAGAGATAAAGCGTGATCACCGCAAGGACCACAAGCAGGCTGAAAATGTACTGGATGTTGAAGAGAAGCAGAGAAAGGATTGAAGAAGCCGCTATTAGCAGGATGTTCTTCGGATTGGAAAAAGTATAAAAACAGACGATTGGTATGAAAAACACATAACCGACGTTTTTCAAAGCAATTGTCAGCACGGAAAAGAAACTGATGATGATGATATTCAGGTACTTGTTCATGTCCGTCCCCTCCTTCCCATTATCATATAAGACGGAAAGGGAGAAATTTGTAAAAAGAAGGACGGAGGAACATTTTTGTTCGGAAATTCCTGCGGTTGTGGTATAATTGATAAGAAGAAACACACCAGAGAGAGGAGCAATTATGAAGTTTGTTTCGTGGAACGTCAACGGCCTGCGCGCAGCTATGAAAAAAGGATTCAAGGATTTCTTCTGCGAGATGGACGCGGACATCTTCGCGGTCCAGGAAACGAAGATGCAGGAGGGCCAGAAAGATTTTGATTTCCCTGGATACCATGAATATTGGAACTGCGCGGAAAAGAAAGGTTATTCCGGAACTCTGATCTATACGAAAAAAGAACCCTTAAGCGTAAGCCTAGGACTTGAAGACGGAAAATACAACGACGAAGGAAGAGTCATCACATTGGAATATGAAAACTTTTATTTCGTGACAGCATACGTCCCGAATTCGCAGCGGGAACTGACCAGGCTTGATTACAGGATGACATTTGAAGATGATTTCCGGGAGTACCTTTCCCGCCTGGACAAGGTGAAACCGGTCATCGTCTGCGGGGACCTGAACGTCGCCCACAAAGAAATCGACTTGAAATACCCCCAGGCGAATGAAAGGAACGCGGGCTACACGATTGAGGAAAGGACCAAATTCCAAGCCTTGCTGGACGCAGGTTTCACCGACACATTCAGGTATCTTTATCCGGACACGGTAAAATACACCTGGTGGAGCTACATGTTCAACGCCCGCAAGAACGGCGTCGGCTGGCGCATTGACTACTTTTTGGTCTCCGACCGCATCAGGGAAAAAATAATCGACGCCTATATTTATTCAGAAATCGAAGGGAGCGACCATTGCCCGGTCGGCCTGGAAATAGAACTTTAAAACCAAGTCTTCCAACAAGGCTTGGTTTTTTCTTAAATACCACGGTTTCATACAGGAAAGTATTTCCTTTTGGGGATTTGTTTGCTAAAATAAGTTGTAATCTTCAAAAAAGGCAAACCGCCCAGAAAAATCTTTTTTGTGCAGGGTATGGTTCTTATGAAGGCAAGGTTGGAAAAATCATGTCTTTCCACAAAGAGAAACCTTAGAAAATTCAGGCCGAGGGGAGAAATGGATGCAATCAGGATTATATTTATTAAAGATCATCATGTGGTTTTTAGTTGCGGGGTTCGGATGTAATTTCATATTACAAACCATCAGCTATTCGTTTTATAAAAACGCCAAAAAGATGACGGATGTTTCTTGCATCCCGTAATTCATCCAGTTCAATGAGAGGTTGACCGGTTATGGATCTAACCTCGAGTTGACGGAAAGCAATAAGGTTATCCTGTTCTTCGGCGGGTCCAATTATATCGCCTACAATTCCGTCGGCAGGTATTCCTCAAAGTTCGCTTGTCCGTTTGTTTCCGTCGATTATTACGGAACCCAGGACAGCGGCGGAAAAATGAACTTAAGAACGATGAAGCAAGCCGCGGAAGACCTTTACGATTGGACAAGGAATCACTATCCCGACAGTGATATCATAGTAATTGGACATAGTTACGGAGCAGGAATCGCAACCTATCTGGCAAGCGCAAAAGAATGCCACTCCTTGATCATCGCGGCGGGATACAGGGATATTTCGGATTTGTACAACAAAATCATCCCCCTTTTCTGGGGGCCGTTGAAAGTTTTCATATCAAACAACATCCGCACCGCAGAATACGCCAGAAATGTAGACTGCCCGGTTCATATAATTGGATCAACAGGCGATAAAGTTTTAAGCCCTTCTTTGCAGAAAAAGCTTTCCCTCAGTTTCAAAAACCCGACAGTAAGAATATTCAATGATGTCGCCCATGAAGATTATTTCTGTTCGGAGGATGTAATAAATTATATTAACCAGGTCATAGGCCAATAATAAAAAGCCAAGAAACAAATATGTTGAATTCTTGGCTTTTTTATTTTTGGTTACGCTGTCCTGGTTAAAAGCATAAATGATTTCCGGAAGTATGTTTAATTCAGGACCAAGGAAGCCTGGTACATCCGGGCGTAATACCCGTTCTTCGCAAGCAGTTCCTCATGGGTCCCCCTCTCGAGGATGCCTTCTTTTCCGACGACGATGATCTCGTCCGCGTTTTTGATCGTTGACAGGCGGTGGGCGATCATGATCGTCGTTTTCCCTTTCGCAAGTTCCGAAAACGCCTCTTGGACCATGTTCTCGGTGATGTTGTCGAGGGAGGAGGTCGCCTCATCGAGAATCACGATTTTCGGATTCTTGAGGAAGAGCCTGGCGATTGAGATCCGCTGCTGCTGGCCGCCGGAAAGGCGGACTCCCCGCTCTCCCGTCAGGGTGTCGTAGCCGTCCTCCAGGGACATGATGAAATCGTGGATCTGGGCCTTTTTCGCCGCTTCAACCACCTCTTCGTCCGTCGCGTCGGGCTTACCGTAAAGGATGTTTTCCTTGATCGTCCCGTAGAAGATGAAAACGTCCTGTTGGACGATGCCGATCGCATTCCTGAGACTGAAGAGGTCGTAATCCTTGACGTTGATTCCGTCGACCAGCACCGCGCCCGAGGAGACGTCATAAAATCTCGGTATGAGTTTGGAAATCGTGGTCTTTCCGACGCCGGTTTCGCCGACCAGGGCGATTTTCTTTCCCGCGGGAATCTTCAGGCTGAAATTGTTAAGAACCTGTTCCGCCTTGTCTTCCTGTTTGTAACGGAAATTGACGTTCCTGAATTCGATTTCTCCTCGGAAATTTTCTTTCTTCAAAGCGTCCGGTTTCTGGACGATTTCCGGCTCGATTTCCATGATTTTCATGAACTTCTCCATGCCCGAGAACCCTTGCTGAAGCTGTTCCATGGAATTGGTGAGCCTTTGGATGGGTTTGATCAGAAAGTTGATGTAGAGAAAGTATTGGGTGAGGTCGATGGCGTCGATGTATTTCTTATAGACGAAAAAGCCGCCGAAAACCAGAAGCGCGAGGTTCGTCAGGTTGATGAAGAAATCATTTCCGGAGCCGAACAAGCCGATTTCGCGGAAGACGTTGCTTCGCGCTTTCCGGTACTTACGGTTGATCTTCTCGAACTTCTCCTGTTCGTATTCTTCATTTGTGAAAGCCTTGGTCAACCTGATTCCGCTCAAACTGCTCTCGACTTCCGCGTTCAGCTCACCTTGGATGCTTCTTACTTTCCGGAATGTCGCGAGCATCTTCCGCCTCCGCGAAAGCGAATAAGTGATCAGCATGAACAGGAAAACGAAGACGATCAAGGTCAAAAGCAGGTTAACGTTAATCAGGATGACGAAACTGCCGATGATCATCACGAAGGAAATGAAGATGTCCTCCGGGGCGTGGTGGGACATTTCCGAAACGTCGTGAAGATGGGTCGTGAGATTCGTCATCAGTTCCCCGGTCTTTTTGTCGTCGTAGAACTGATAGTCAAGTGTTTGGAACTTTTTGAACAGGTCGCTCCGCATGTCGGTTTCGATTCTGATGCCCATGACATGCCCCCAATACCCGATCACATAGGAAAGCATGAACCTGATCGCGAAAATTACAAGCAGGATTCCTCCCGCGATGAAAAGCATCCTCAGGTTCTGATCAGGGACGTAAACCTTGAGGGCTCTGCTTGTGAACAGGGGGAACACAAGATCTATGAGGGAGATGGTCAGGGCGCAGACCATATCAATGATGAAAAGTTTGATGTGAGGGCGGTAGTATCTGACGAATCTTCTAAGCATGCTTACACCTCTAATCTAATGCGTCTGATGAAGTCAATCTTAAATATAAAAGCCCCTATTCGGGGGCACCTTTTTCCAGAAGCTTTTTGACCTTCTTGCGAAGTTCAAGTCTGGGAATCATCACGACCCGGCCGCAGGTCAAACATTCCAGCTTGTAATCGACCCCCGTCCGGACGACCTTCCAGGTCTTTCCCCCGCAAGGATGGGTCTTTTTCAATTCCAAAATGTCGCCGAGTCCGTAGTTAGGATTTTCTTGCGTCATTTTCAATCACCATCCTCTGCATCGGCCCCTTGATGCCATATTCTTCGAAAAGGTTCTTGGTGAATTTATAAATGGCCCGTTCGACAGCGTAGTGTTCCTCAGGCAAGGTCTTTGCGGTGATTCGGATGGTCGCAGATTGCGGTCCGAGCTTCACAATCCCCACGACAGTTGGACCTTCGATGATCTGCGGATACATGTCCTTGAGGGAGCCGATCCGCTCCTCCAGAATCTTCAAGACGCGTTCCAGATTCTCCTGCTGGCCAATTTCAAATTCCACGACACCGATCGAAGGGTTCTTCGAATAATTAATGACTTCGGTGATGTCGCCGTTCGCGATGATTTTCACGTCGCCCCGCCAACCCTGGATGCGCGTGGAACGGAGGCCGATCTCTATAACCCTGCCCTTGAACCCATTGACTTCGATGACGTCGTCGATGTCGAAGGCGTTCTCAACGACGATGGAAATCCCCGCGAGCAAATCTCTAATCAGAGTCTGGGCTCCGAGACCGAGGGCGATTCCGACGATTCCCGCGCCGGCGAGTATCGGCATGACATTGACTCCCCAGGCGCCCATAATGGCAATCGCCCCGAATATGACGACCGTGAAACGGATGATGTTGTTCAGGAGGCGGGCGACCGTGATCGTCCTTTTCCGCTTATGCCGCTTCACGAAGCGTCTCGTGATCAAATTAGCAAGAAAAACGACGAAAAGAGCGACAAGAATGATGACGCCCGTGATAATAAGCTGTTTTGTATGCGAATCGATCCAAGCTACAAACTCATTCATTCCTATCCTCCCTGATTATCTCCATGGCGAGTTCCCGGAACTGCTTGCTCGCCCGGGAATGATAAGCCGTCTTCAGCACGCTTTTTCCGTGCATGGGTGCTTCCTGCAGATGCGAGGAAAGGGTTATGATTGTTTTGAAGGTCTTGTTCGGGAACAAGGACTTGATTTTGTCAACAATCTTGTAACCGAAAAGGCTCCGATTGTCCAGTTTCGTGAGCAGGACCCCTTCCACAGTGAGGGATTTGTTAATTTTGTTTTTCTGGAGCTGAACCTGGTTGATCTTGTTCACCATCTGCGTGAGCGCGTCATAAGCGAAGAATTCACATTCGACGGGGATGAGCACGGAATCGGCGGCGAACAAGGCGTTGTCAACAACGATGCCCAGGGAAGGAGGACAGTCCAACAGGATGAAGTCGTATTCTCCCCTGATCGGCTCGAGTTTTCGGCTTAAAATCAGCTCCTTGTCTTCCCTGTCAGTCAATTCATGGGCCAGCTTCGTGAGTTTTATGGATGCGGGAATCAGGTCAAGGCAGTTTTCCTTGGTTTTGTAGATGTGCTCTCCGACTTCGATCCCGTTCGTCATAAGATCGTATGAAGAAACATCTATCAACTCTCGGGAAAAACCGAGCCCGATGGTCGCGTCGGCCTGTTCGTCCAAATCGATCAAAAGCACCTTCTTCCTGGCACTGGCGAGAGCGGCCCCGAGATTGATGGCCGTGGTGGTTTTCCCCACTCCTCCTTTTTGGTTGGCTATTGCGATAATCTTTCCCATTTCCTTCCCTTTCTCAAAATGCTATAGGTGTCTTTTTTTGATTGCGGCAAATTTCCGGGGATAGATTTCCTTGGTTGCTTTGTTTTTGCGAATCTTGAGAATCACCCTGTCGCCGTGATTGTTCGGGAGACTGTATTGATGCTCTTCTACAATTTCCGAATCAAGAATCTTCAATGCGCTTTCCGCTTCAAGCGCTTCTTCACGGTAGGACGCCCCTTTCATGGCGAGGAAGAACCCACCCACTTGCACATAGGGCATCGCGAGTTCCAGCAGCACTGGAAGCCGGGCGACCGCCCGGGCGGTGACCGCGGGGAAGGATTCCCTGTAGCTTCCCGCGACGTCTTCGGCCCGGCCGTTGATAATCTCAACGCCTTTGAGCCCCAAAACCTCCGTCAGCGCGGCCAAGAACTTCGCCCTCTTCATCGTCGGTTCGATGATGACGAGGTTAAGATCCGGATGGAGGATCTTCAGGGGGATGCCGGGGAACCCGGCTCCGCTTCCGATGTCGAGAAGTTTTTCCAGCCCGGAGAAATCCAGGACCCGGCAAAGTTCAAGGGAATCGTAGAAATGCTTGCAGTAGACCTCGTCCTTGTCCGTGATTGCCGTGAGATTGTATTTCCTATTCTCCTCGAGCAGGAATTCATAATACTTTTCGAACTTTCTTTCTTGTTCCTCGGTTAATTTCCAATCATTCATTTCTCTTTTTGCTTTCCAGCCAGACCAAAAGAATGGCAATGTCGCTCGGGTTGACGCCGCTGATGCGCGAAGCCTGGGCGACCGTCGCCGGACGCACCTTCTTCAATTTCTCCCGCGCTTCGCTTGCAAGGTTGGTTATCTTGTCATAATCGATGTCCTCGGGAAGCTTCCGCGTTTCCATGACCGCCAACCTTCTGGCTTCCTTGTATTCTTTTTCAATGTAACCGTCGTATTTGATTGCTATCAAGGCCCGTTCCAGGATCTTTTCGGAATGTTCGAAAACCATTCCCGTGACCGCTTCAAGGTCGGAGAAATCAATTCCCGGCCTTTTCAGAAAATCGTGGCCGCTCAGAACATTCTGGATCGGCTGCTTACCCGCTTTTACCAGTTCCGCGTTTATCTCCGGTTTGGGATGGATTTTGATTTCTCCGGTCCGGGCGATTAGTTCCTCCAACTCCTTCTCTTCCCGCAAAAACCGCTGATACCTTTCCTCAGATATCAGGCCGAATTCATGGCCGTACTTGATCAGACGTTCTTCGGCGTTGTCATGCCGGAGAAGCAGGCGAAATTCGGCGCGCGAGGTGAGAAGCCTGTAGGGATCGGTCACCCCCTTGGTGATGAGGTCGTCGATTAGGACGCCGATGTAGGCCTCGTCCCTCCGCAAAACGAAGGGTTCCTTGCCCCTAAGCAAGAGGCAGGCGTTGATTCCCGCCATCAAACCTTGGCAGGCCGCCTCTTCGTAGCCGCTGGTTCCGTTGACCTGCCCGGCGAAGAAGAGGTTATTCACCAATTTCGATTCCAGGTTTGGTTTCAGTTGCTGCGGGTCAATCGCGTCGTATTCAATCGCGTAGGCGTATTTGCTGATGACGGCGTTCTCCAGGCCGGGGAGGGAGCGGACGAGCTCCTCCTGAATGTCCTGGGGCAGGCTTGTAGAAAAGCCTTGGATGTAGGTTTCGTCAAGTTCGAGGCTCTCCGGCTCAAGAAAGATTTGATGCCGTTCCTTGTCGCGGAAACGGACGATCTTGTCCTCGATCGAAGGGCAGTACCTCGGCCCGACGCCTTTGACGAGCCCGGAGTACATGCTCGATTTGTGCAGGTTGTTCAGGATAAGTTCGGCCGTCTTCGGCGTCGTGTAGGTGAGATAGCAGACCGCCTGTTTTTCAAACGGAAGGACGCTCTCCGTCTCTTCGCTGAAAGTCCTTGGCTTCAAATCCCCGTACTGCGGGGTGAGACGGGAAAAATCGATGGAGGCGGTTTTGACCCGAGGCGGCGTTCCCGTCTTCAAACGCAAAAGCCGGAAACCCAGAGCCTTCAGGCAAGCGGAGATTCCGGTCGTGGTTCTTTGGTTGTCGGGCCCGCTTTCGCGGTAACTCAGCCCGACCAACACCCGGGAGGAAAGATAGGTCCCCCCCGCGATGATTACCGCTTCCGATTTTATCTTTTCGCCGTCTTCAAGTTCGACGCCGACGGCTTTCCCGTTTTCTACAAGTATCCCGTTCACATACGCTTCCCTGAGGTCCAGGTTCCTGGTCGCCTGCAGGACCCCGAGCATGTACCTTGGGTAAGCCAGCTTGTCCGACTGCGCCCTGAGGGCCCTGACCGCTGGTCCTTTCGAAACATTGAGCATCTTCACCTGCAGGAGGGTGGCGTCGGCGGCTTTCCCCATCTCCCCGCCCAAAGCGTCTATTTCTCTGACTACTATTCCTTTCGCCGGCCCGCCAATCGAAGGGTTGCAGGACATGAATGATACCCTTCGCAAATCGCCGGTGACCAGGAGCGTTTTATGTCCCATTCTCGCACTGGCGAGGGCCGCTTCGACTCCCGCATGGCCGCCGCCAATGACAATGATTTCATACATCTTGTTCACCTTTAATTATTTTATCATATTTTTATTTTTTTCAAGCATTATTTTTATATTATTTTCAATTTTAAAAAAACATGGTATAATTACCAAAAGGAGGAATGTGATGAGGGAAAATCTCTTCTATTCGGACACTTTCACTCTTACTCCGGGCGATTTCGATCACTATCTCCGACTCAAGCCTTATTCGATCTTCAACCTCTTCCAAGAAGTGGCGAGCCGCGTGTCCACAACCATCCATGAAGAAGACCTCCAGGACCGAGCCTGGAGGCTGATCAGATGCAAATACATCATCTTCAAGCAGCCGGCCATCGGCGAGAAGGTGCTCGTGGAGACGAGGGCGTTGCCGACGCACAAATTCGAAAACGGCCGCGAATTCAAGATCCTCGGTGCGGGAAGCGACCTGCTCGTGCGAGGGCAAGCCCTTTGGTGCATCGGGGATGTCGCGGAAAAGGTGATCAATCAGGAGGAAGAAAAAGGCGATCAGGATTTCACCTTCGCCCCAGCTCCGGACCTTCCGGTCTTCAAACACCAGGTCCGCGCTTCCGATCTCGATTTTTTCCTGCACCTGAACGCCGCAAGATACGGCGAAATCATCCTCGACGCCATGAAACTTCCGAAAAATGAGTTCATCAAACAGATCCAGATCAATTTTCAAAGCCCCGCCTTTGTGGACGAAGTGATCTCCGTTTATAAGGCGAATGTGGAAAACAAGTATTTCCTGATTGGTTTGACGGAAAGCAAGACGATTTTCAAGGCGTTTGTAAAAACGAATTTCGTATGATTCCGATTTCGGAAAACCTCGGTTGAAAAAGCCTGCCCGCCGTATAAGACGCAAGCGCTCCGAAGAGGGCCCCGACGCAATCGATCAGCACATCGGATACGGAACTGACCCTTGTCGGAACATATCCTTGGACGAATTCATCAAAGACTGCGAGGAGCAGCGATAGCGACCAGGAAATGAAATAAGGGCGGGTCAGATTTAGACTACGGACAAACCAGGCCAAAAATACGGCGAGGAAAAAGAATTCGAAGGCATGCGCCCCGGCGCTGATAATTGCGGATCCTGTTTTTGGATTGATTCCAAAAAGAGAAAAAAGCCCTGAGAGCAATCCGCTTGCTTCCTTAATTTGCTCCGCCGTTCCCGGCTGAAGGGAGTTATGGAAAATCAAGGCCGTCCAAACGAGCGCGAATGAGAAATACAAAACTCTGTTCATGCTTCTCCTTTCATGCCATTATATGCATAAAAAGAAGGTGTTATAAATTGAAGCGCTTCATTGCCCTGCTTGTTCTTGCCCTTGTCCTTTTCGCCTGCGACAACGCCAAGGGCAGCGACATACCCAAAATACCCGCCCAGGATATCTTCGCCGTCGAAGCGGAAGAATATTATATCCTGTTTGTGAAGGATGACTGCTCCGGCTGCGAGAAAATCAAGCCCGGCGCCGCCAGATACCACCGCGAAACCCTTCTGAAAAAAAACCTCCCTAAGATCTATTTGGTTGACGTCGGGGACGAAGCGAACAAAATTGTCGTCGGGAAGGAAGACATCCTGGACGGAGCCTCGTCGGTCGATGAGTTGAGAATCACCCGGACCCCGACATTGATCGTCATCAAAAAGGGGAAGGTCAGCGCGCATTACATCAACTCGGCGAACGTCGGGGGATTCTTTTCGGAGATAATGGAAAAATAAAAAGCGTTTGACCACGCTTTTTTTATTTCAAGTAGCATTCGCCGAGCTGCCTGTCCAAACTGTCCCTGATGCTTTCATAGCCGTGGACGACATTGGTGGCCGTCTTCACGCCGTTGATTGTGGAAATGGTGATCATGGAAGCGGTCGAGGCGATGTAAAGGTCCTTCCAGTCGGTGACGCCGACCACATAGAAGTCTCCCCTTTCCCCTTGGCCTTCACCTTCGTATTTTCGGTAGATGTTCACCTTATCTCCGGGTTTTTCTTCTCTGGTGTAAAGAAGAACGGAGTAGATCTTCCTTTTGCCTGAGCATTTCTCGTTCTGCTTCAAAATCGCAGCATATTGGGAGACATAAGGTTCGGCCGCCTCGCAGTCCTCGCAATCCAAGCGATGGAATAAAACGTAGTATTGGTCTTCCTTTTGATTGAAGATGTCTTCTTTCTTAATGCTTTTGACGCCCGGTATATACTCTTTTCCTGCGCAACCGGAAAGTGTTGCAATCAAAAACAACAGTATCAGCAGAAAAAATTTTTTCTTCATGACAACCCCTCTTTTACATCAATTATTTTCTCCGCATCTGGCGGTAGGTCATCCTGCGGCCCCTCATCTCCGCAACCACCCTCACTTTATCAAAAAAGATTCTTTTCAGATTGATCAGAGCGATGAGGAGGAACACAAGAGCGATAAAAGCGGCGAAAGCGACGCTGTTCGGGTGAAGCCGATCATGGCCGAGAAGCAAGAACATCCCCGTGCCGAAGGAAAGCAGAAGCAGAAAAAGCGCAGGAAGGAAAAGCCTGGTTATGGTGTTGATGCGGATGTTTTTCCGATACATCTCTTCCCGGTAACTGGGATGCGCCTGAAGCCTGTTCGAAGCCAGAAGCGCAAGCCATTTCTTTTCCGAATAAGCTTGTCCGGAATGAATGTATTTCCTTCCCTTCTTCCTCAGAATGTTCCCGCTTCCACATTCGCACTTCTCTCCGTTATCCAGATTCCTTAAACAATTGAGGCAAAGCATCGCACCACCCACATTATTATACCACCGGATTGTCGATAAATCAAAGCCTGGATCATCTTTTATGGAAAAAGAAGGTGAGCGACATCCATACGCCAATGACGACCAGGAAGACCTTGAAGGTTTCGACGAACAGGAAGAGCAGGCAGATTAGGCAGAGAAACAGATAAATGGAGATGAGGATGACGTCGAAATAGAAAAACTTGATCCGGTAGATGGTTTTCAGGATCAATATTTCGGCGATAACCACAAGCATGGAGAGGAAGAAGATGATGTCTCCGAAAATCCAAAACAAGAGGTAGGATATGATGAAGGTTATCAGCCAAAAGTAGTTATTCCAGAAGTGTTTCATGATCATCCCCTACTTTACAATATTATTCAGGGGATGCAAATATGTGCCGTAGGAATGAAAAAAACGCCTCGCGGCGTTTTGTTTTCAGTTTTTGCTTGCTTTCCCGGCGGATCCGAAGACGGTGATTTTGTTCCTCACCACTTCTTCAATCCCCTTCGTCGCGGGACCGATGATCTTGCGCGGATCGTAGATTTCATCATTTTTCTTGTCCGCAAGAAATTCGCGCAGCAGTTTCGAGAAGGCCTGCTGGCATTCGGTGTTGACGTTTATCTTGCAGGTTCCGCAGGAGATGGCACGTCTGATTTGCTCGTCGGGAATTCCCGTTCCTCCGTGAAGGACCAAGGGGAGGTTGGTCGCGTTCTTGATTTCTTCCATCTCTTTGAATCCAAGTTTCGGTTCGGCTTTATAAGGTCCATGGACGCTTCCGAGGGCGGGAGCGAGGCAGTCGATTCCCGATGCTTTCGAAAGCTCCACGCATTCGTTCACGTCAGCGTAAATGATCCCAGAACCGACGACGTCGTCTTCCTGTCCGCCGATGCTTCCCAGTTCCGCTTCAACTGTCACTCCCCGTGCGTGGGCGTAGTCGACCACTTCCTTGGTGATAGCGATGTTTTCCGACAGCGGATGATGCGAAGCGTCAATCATGACCGAAGTGAAGCCGGCGTCGATCGCCTTCTTGCACACCTCCACGCTCGACCCGTGATCGAGATGCAGGGCCACGTCCACGGTGATTTTCATATCCTCAAGCAATCCCTTGACCATGCCGGCGACAGTCCTGTAGCCGCCCATGTACTTGGCCGCCCCTTCGGAAACACCCAGGATGACGGGTGACGACATCTCCTCCGCAACCTTCAGGATCGTCTTCGTCCATTCGAGGTTGTTGATGTTGAACTGGCCGACGGCATACTTTTCTGCTTTCGCTTTTTCAAGCATGTCCTTCATGTTTACCAAAGCCATATATAAACCCTCCTTATTCGGCTTTTGTTATTTTTCCAAGATGAAATATCCGAACCCTATGACACCGCATCCGATGTGGGCGCCGACTGCCGGGGTCACGGGATGCAATTCGACCGCAACCGCGTTCGGGCAGTTCTCCTTGAAGAACCGCACCACTTCCTTCGCCTTCTCCTCCGCGAGCGTGTGCTCGACAATGATGTGGACGCGCTTCGCGTCTCTGATTTCGTCCATGACCATCTCCAGCGCGCGTTCCAAAGCCCGCTTCTGCGTCCTGATCTTCTCCTTGGGAACGATCCTTCCTTCCCTGTCCAGTTCCAGAACCGGTTTGATCTTGAGAAGGCTGCCGACGAAACCGGCGGCGCCGCTCAGCCTGCCGTTCTTGACCAGGTAGCGCAGATCATCGACGACGAAATACGCATGCATGTTGTCCACAAGGTACCGGCAAAAATCAAGGATCTTTTCGACCGGCCATCCTTCATCCGCGAGCCGCTTCGCCTGGACGGCGATGAAGCCTTGCAAATAGGTCGCCGTCTTCGTGTCGACCACGTGGATGTTCAGGCGTCCCCTGTACTCCTCCTGCAGGTTTTCGACCATCTGCCCAATCGAACTCAGTTTGTAAGATATGGAACACATGATGACATCCGTGTACCCTTCCTCAATCAGCCTGTCGAAAAGCGCCATGGCCTCCCCCACCGTCGGGGCGGATGTGGAAGGGATCACAGGTGAAGCCTGCAATTTTCTATAGAATTCATCCGCTCTGATGTCAATACCGTCGACGAAGTGCTCTTCGCCGAAGTTGATCACCGAGCGGAGCACGGGAATTCCGGGATCATAACCCAGATAATCCAAACCGGCGTTGACATCGGAAACAACTGCAATCTTGCTCATATAGGTCCTCCGTTTGAAAACATTATACCATCAAACCGGCTGTTCTTCAATAATTATGTGCAAACTCCCGCGGACGATGAAAAAAACTACTGTCGCCAGTAGTTTAGGATTCCAAGTATTTTCCAAGGAAGGAACTCGTCATGTCCGCGATCGTCTTCTCCGCTTCCCCGATTCCGTCATCGCCGATGACGATCACGGCGCCGATGATGTCTCCGTAAACGGTGATCGGCTTCAGGACTGCGGCCTGGTTCACGACCAGGTTCTCCGCGACCTCCAAACCTTCGTTCTTCTCGATCACCTGGGTCGTTTTCTTCTGGATTCTTTCGTCCAGTCTCAAGTCGATTTTCTTTCCGACGACGTCCTTCCGGAAGTTGCCGGCCGCGGCTATGATCCTCTCCGTATCGGTTATGATTATCTCTTTTTTATGCGACGCATAGACCGCATCCACGTAATGAATTATGAAGTTATGGATGCTTTCAATGTGCGAAAATTTCTTAAGGATGATTTTGTCGGTTCCGTCGGTATATATCTCCAAAGAATCTCCTTCTCTGATTCTTAAGTTTCGTCTGATTTCTTTTGGTATGACTATTCTCCCCAAATCATCGATTCGTCTTACGACTCCTGTTGCTTTCATTGTTTCACCTCGCTAGTAATAGTATTAGAAATTTAGTATATCTTATACCAGATTTTTCTCGCTTTCAAGCAAATTGCTTAGCAGGAAAATCCAGTTTTTAGATCTCGGCTGTTTCTTGATTTTGATGATGAGTTGTTGACGCTTGTACTCGAAGATAATGTCGGGGCTGATTTCCGTTGCCTTCATAAACATTTCTTCCATTGAAATCAGAGCAGTTTTTTCTTTGGGTATAGCAATCACAACCATGTTCTGGCTCTCGAAGACTTCCTTGATGCCGTACGCTTTAAGCAGCGTCTGCAGGTACCGCTCCTCGATGTAGGCGAGGATCTCTTCGTTGAGTTTTCCGAAACGGTCGGTAAATTCCTGGATGATCTCCTCCTTGTCCTTTTTGGTTTTGATTCTGTGGATTTCTTTGTGAATCAGGATTTTGATCTCGTCGTCGCTCACGTAGGATTCATCCACGTGCTTGGAAACATTGATCAAGACAGGTTTCTCCTCTTCCGCAGGCTTTTTGTTCCGCACTTTGTCGATCGCTTCGCTCAGGAGTTTCATGTACATGTCGAGGCCGACCGTGTCGATGAAACCGGACTGCTCCTTTCCCAGAATGTCCCCGGCTCCCCGGATCGCAAGATCCCTGACGGCGATTCTGTAGCCGGAACCGAGGTTGGTGAATTCTTTGATTGCGGAAAGGCGTTTGGCGGCTTCATCGGTCAGAACCTTGTTCTTCCCGTACATCAGGTAGGCGTAGGCGACCCTGTCCGTTCGCCCGACCCTTCCGCGGATCTGGTAAATCTGCGAAAGGCCGAGGTAGTCGGCGCCGTCGATGATCAAGGTGTTGGTGTTGGGGATGTCGATTCCCGTCTCGATGATTGTCGTGCAGAGCAGGACGTCGTATTCCTGGTCAATGAACGCCTGGACGGCGTCCTCGAGTTCGTTCTTCGTCATCTGCCCGTGGGCGATGCAGATCCGCGCCTCCGGAACCAGACGCCGGAGTTTCAAATAGAGCTGGTCAAGGTCCTCAATCCGGTTGTGCAGGTAGAAGACCTGGCCGCCCCGCGAAATCTCGCGGTAGATCGCTTCTTTGATTACGATGTCGTTCTCTTCAAGGACGTAGGTCTGGACAGGATAGCGGTCCTTGGGCGGTGTCTCGATCAGGCTGAGCTGTCGCAGCCCCATGATCGCCATCTGGAGGGTTCTGGGTATGGGGGTCGCGGTCAGGGTCAGAACGTTCACGTTCGTCTTCAGCTTCTTGATCTTCTCCTTGTGGATGACACCGAAACGCTGCTCCTCGTCGATGATGAGCAGCCCCAGATCCTTCGGTTTCACATCGCCGCTCAGGACGCGGTGAGTCCCGATCAAGATGTCGATGCTTCCCTCCCTGAACTCCCTGACGATCTTCTCCTGTTTCTTCCTGGGAACCAGCCGGTTCAGGAGTTCCACTTTGATTCCGTACTTCGCGAATCTTTCTTTGAAGGTGTAGTAGTGCTGGCGCGTGAGAATAGTCGTCGGCGCGAGGTAAATCACCTGCTTTCCGGAGTAGACGGTCTTGAAAGCGATCCGCATCGCCACTTCCGTCTTTCCGTAGCCCACGTCCCCGCAAATCAGCCGGTCGACAATCTTTCCTTCCTCCATGTCCTTCTTGATTTCCGTGACCGCCCGGATCTGGTCGGGAGTCTCCTCGTAGGGGAAATCATCCTCAAAGAGTTTCTGGTATTCGCTGTCGGGGGGGTATTTGAAACCCCTGATCTGTTCCCTCTTTGCCTGGAGGGCGATGATGTCGGCGGCGATGTTTTCCAGCTTCTCCTGGATTTTTTGTTTCTTCCGCTCCCATTCGCCCTTTCCGATGCTGGTGAGCTTGGGAACCACGCCCTCACGCCCCTGGTACTTTTCAAGCAGCGCAATCTTCTCGACCGCGATGTAGAGTTCCATGTTGGCGTACTGGAGGACGATGTAATCGTTCCGCACGTCCTGGAGCTCGACGGTCTTGATGCCGAGGTAGCGGCCGATACCATAATCGTAATGGACGACGTAATCGCCGATTTCCAGATCCTCCTTGGAGGAGATCGGCTTGGTCTCCTGCATCACGCTCCGGTACTTCGCCTTCTGAACCTTGAAGCGCTTGAAAATTTCCTCTTCCGTAAACACCTCCACCTTGCCCAGGAACCCGAAGCTGATGGCGTTGTCCGACTTAATCAGATTGACCTTGGGGACCAGTTCCTTAAAAGAAGAAATCCTCTTGAATTCGATTCCGTTCTCCCTCAGAATCTCCCCAAGCAAATTCAGCCTCTCTTCCGCTTCGAAGGCGAAGACATAGGTCTTTTCGGGGTTGGCCTTAAGGTCGCTCACCAACGCCTTGATGTCGTTCTGATAGTCGATCGCGGCCATCCCGCTGATTTCGAAAACACCGTCCAAGGGGAAATCGGGGAAGGTTTTCCTGAACTCGCTCAAAAAGACCTTGCGGGGAAGGTTGTAAAAGAGGTTGTGGAAATCAAAGAAGAAGAAGAGGTCGAGTCCTTCCGGAATCGCCATCTGATCCAGATAATTGTTCAGGTCGAGCCGGAGCTGCTCGAAATTGTCCTTCAGGCGCTGATAATCCTCGTAGAAGGCTTTTTTCATTTGCGTAAACTCCAGTATCGTCGTGAAGTCCGGTGCGAAGTACTTCACATACTTTATGATCCTTTCCGGATTGCTGTGGTTCTCCAAATCCTCCAGGTCGGACCGCAGGAAATCAGGAAACTCCTTGAGGCCTTCCTTGATTCTCCTTACCGCCTCTGCCTTTTCTTCTTCGTTGTAGAAGATTTCGTGGAGGGGGAAAATCAAAGCCTTCTCAGCGGCACCGACGCTCCTCTGTGTTTCCGGGTCAAAAGTTTTGATCCTTTCGATTTCCGTATCGAAGAGGGTGATCCGCAAGGGACTCTCGGAAAAAATGGGGAAGATGTCAAGGACCTCGCCGCGGACGCTGAACTCGCCGACAAGCGTCGTTGTGGGTACGCGTTTGTACCCGAGGGAAACCAATTTCCGGATGAGGTCGTCCAAGTCTATCTCGTCGCCCGCTTTGAGAACGAACATTGCCTCCCGGAACTTCCTTTCCGGAAAGACCGGGCGGAGAAGGGCCTGGGGGTGGGTCACGATGATTTTCTTCTGACCCGAGAGAAGGTTAAAAACGGTGCTGAGCCGTTCGTGTTTCAATTCCGAACTTGCGGCGAGGAGTTCCGCCGCCACGATTTCGTCCGCCACATACAAATTCACGTTATTGAAACCGGCAAGACGGCAGAAGGCTTCATAGGCGAGGTTGGCCTTATAAGGGTTGCTCGCAACATAGAAGACTGTGTCTTCACCCGCAAGGAACGACAAATAGGTTAACAGATACCCGTGATGCGGAGTGATGCTGTTAACCAGGTAATTGTAATTATTCGCTTGTAAGGCGCTTAAAAAATCCTTGACGGATTTTTCTCTAGAGTACAAATCTACTATGTTGTTCATTGCATACACCTAATTAAACCGTCCCATGAATTCATCGAAAGTATGGGCGAGAAGATAATCCAACATCTCCTTCGCTTTCGATATCGCCAGTTCAATCGCAATCGCGCCGTCTCCTTTCGGTTGGGACAAAACATAATCGACGCCGTCGGAAGTGGGAGAACCGATACCGATGCGGATGCGTTTGATGTCTTCAGTATTCAATGTTTCGATGATGTGCTTGATTCCCTTATGACCTCCGGACGAACCTCCTTTCCGGATGCGGATCTTCCCTTCAGGAAGGTCCATGTCGTCATAGACGACGACGATCTCCTCCGGAGCGATTCCGTAATATCTCATCGCGAGCCGCACCGCATCCCCGGAGAGGTTCATGTAGGTCTGCGGTTTCAGAAGGATGATCTTCACTCCGTTATGCACGAACTCGGCGACTTCAGCCTGCAGATCCTTCTTCATTTTAAACACAGTCCCCAGTTCCTTGGCGATCCTGTCCAGGAACATGAACCCGATGTTATGTCTGGTTTTGCTGTATTTCCGTCCGGGGTTACCCAATCCAACTAGCATCAGCATTTTTCCACCTCAGAACGGGGCTATTCCAACAGTCCGCTGGCCTCCCGCGTCTCTCTTTCTTTGGCTTGCATTTTGTAGCAACAGACGACGTTTTCCAAAAGCGAGGCGATGGTCATCGGCCCCACCCCTCGGGGAACCGGGGTGATGTAGGAAGCGATGTCCTTCACCGCCGCGAAATCAACATCGCCGACGATTTTTCCTTCAACCTTGTTGATTCCGACGTCGACGACCACGGCCTCCTTCTTGACCATGTCCGCGGTGACGAAATACGGCTTTCCGACGGCCGCGATCAGAATGTCGGCGCGTTTCGCAAGTTCCTTGAGGTTCTGAGTCCGGGAATGGGCAATCGTCACGGTCGCATTCTTCTGAAGGAGAAGAAGCGCCAAGGGTTTGCCCACGAGATTGCTCCTGCCGATCACGAGTGCGTTCTTCCCGCTCAGTTCAATGAAATACTTTTGGAGGAGCGTGATGACGCCCTTGGGCGTAGCAGGGATAATCGCCTCCATCCCGTTAAAAAGCCGTCCCTGGTTGATGACGGTGAGTCCGTCCACGTCCTTTTTCGGATCAATCGCGTTGATAATCAAGTCCTGCTCCAAATGGCAAGGCAGAGGCAGCTGGACAAGAATTCCGTTCACGGAATCGTCCTTGTTGCATTCCTCGATGATCTGCAGGACCTCCTTCTGGGTCGCGTTCTCGCTCAGATAATAGTCCCTAACCCCTATTCCCGCTTCTGTACAGGCTTTGATTTTATTCCGGACATAAACTTGGCTGGCGGGGTTGTTTCCTACCAAAATGATGGCGAGCGTGAGCGGAACGGGAAGTTTCGCAACCTCTTCCGCAATCTGCTTCACTATCATTTCCGATGTTTTCTTTCCGTCCAAAATCATAAATACCTCTCCTAATTTAATTTCCCATTAAATTATACAACATTAATTGGAAAATTACCATCGGAATTTGCAAACGGTTCAACGGATGGTGAATTCCCCGTCCCAGCAGTCCACCACCAAAGGTTTGTCGGTTTCTAATTGTTCGTTGATGATCGCCTTCGCGAGCATCGTTTCGATCTCTTTCTGGATGTAGCGCTTCAGGGATCTTGCCCCGTATTCATGGGAATAACTTTCGTCCAAAATCTTTTTCTTCGCTTCCTCGGTGAAGGAGACAAAGAAATGCTGCTCCTGGAGTCTTGTAGAAAGTTCAGAGAGGAGTTTGTCGACGACCTGGAGCTGGACTTCTTTGGAGAGGGGTTTGAAAATCACGATTTCGTCGATCCTGTTGATGAATTCGGGCTTGAAGGTCTGCTTCACAAGTTTCTCCACCAGGTCCTTGTTTTCGTTCTTCAGGAGGAATTCGCTTCCGAGGTTCGACGTCATGATGATGATTGTGTTCTTGAAATCTACGACCCTGCCTTGGGAATCGGTGAGCCTGCCGTCGTCAAGGATTTGTAAAAGCAGGTTGAAGACTTCGGGGTGAGCTTTCTCGATTTCGTCGAAGAGAACAATCGAGTAAGGGCTCCTCCTCACCTTTTCGGTGAGCTGCCCCCCTTCTTCATAACCGACGTAGCCCGGGGGCGCTCCGATCAAACGGCTTACGGCGAATTTTTCCATGTATTCGCTCATGTCGATTCTGATGATGCGGTCCTCGCTGTCGAACAGAGCCTCGGCCAGACTCCTCGCCACCTCCGTCTTTCCGACCCCCGTCGGACCCAGGAACATGAAAGAACCGATCGGACGCCTCTGGTCCTTGATGCCGGCCCTCTGCCTCAGAATCGCGTCGGCGACCAACTGAATCGCCTCATCCTGTCCTTTGACCCGACGCTTCAGGACGTCGTAGAGGTTCATGACCCTGTCCTTTTCTCCCCTCATGATCCGGGAAACGGGGATGTTCGTCATCCGGGAGACGATTTTTTGAATCAGCTCCTCAGTAACGACTTCCGAAAGGAGGGCGCCTTCACCCTTGAGCTGGATGCTCTCCAATTTCTTTTCCAGATCCGGTATGATTCCGTATTTCAATTCGGAAGCGCGTTTGTAGTCTCCCTGGTTGAAGCTTTGGTCAAGTTCGTGCTTCGCCTCTTCGATTCTTTTCTTTATGTCCTTTGCCTCATAGATTTTGCTCTTTTCCTGCTGCCATTTTTCCCTGAGTTCCACGGTCGTCTTCTTCAGTTCTTCAAGTTCCACCTTGATTTTCTCAAGCCGCGCCTTGCTCGCCTGGTCCCTTTCCTTTTCCAGAGCCAGTTTTTCGATTTCCAGCTGCGTGAGCCTCCGCTGGGCTTCGTCGAGTTCGCTCGGCATTGAGTCGATCGCCATCCGAATCGTGGAACAGGCCTCGTCGATCAAGTCGATTGCCTTGTCAGGGAGGAAACGGTCGGTCAAGTAGCGGTTCGAAAGCACCGCCGCCGCCACGATCGCTCCGTCCGTGATTGTCACGCCATGATGCGTCTCGTACCTTTCTTTGAGGCCTCTCAGGATGCTGATCGTGTCCTCAACCGAAGGTTCCTGGACGAAGACGGTCTGGAACCTGCGTTCAAGCGCCCTGTCCTTCTCGATGTACATCCGGTATTCATTCAAGGTCGTCGCGCCAATGCAATCAATCTCTCCCCGGGCAAGCATCGGCTTCAGCATGTTCCCGGCGTCGAGGGCTCCGTCCGCGCGTCCGGCGCCGACAATGAGATGGATTTCGTCAATGAAAAGAATGATCTTTCCGTTGCTTTCTTTGATTTTGTTAAGGACGGCCTTGAGCCTTTCCTCAAATTCACCGCGGAACTTGGCACCCGCGACCAGCGCGCCCATGTCCAGTTCATAAATCGTCTTGTCTTTCAAGGTCGCCGGAACGTCGTTCTTCGCAATCCGCATCGCGAGGCCTTCGATGACCGCGGTCTTTCCGACGCCCGCTTCCCCGATGAGGATGACGTTGTTTTTGGTCTTCCGCCCCAGGACCTGAATGATTCTCCTTATCTCCTCATCGCGGCCGATGACCGGGTCGATTTTCCCCAGTTTCGCCTCTTCAACGATATCCCTTCCGAATCTTTTCAATATATCCTTGTCTTGGCTGTAATCTTCCATTTGCATATTGTACACCGCCTTTCTGTTGTTAGCACTCTAATATCAAGAGTGCTAAAATTATTATAATACTTTCTTATTTCTTTGTCAACCAAAGAACAAAAAAAGGGAAGATTCTTCGCTTCCCTTTCAACTCAGTTTCGAAATGATGTTTCTGGCAATCCAAACGCCGTTCGCCGCGGCTTGGGCCAATCCCCTCGTTATCCCCGCGCCGTCGCCGCCGACGTAGAGGTTTTGGATTTCCGTCTGGAAATCGCTTCCCACCACCGGCCTGGCGCTGTAGAACTTCGCTTCCACCCCGTAGAAGAGGGTGTGGTCACTCGCGATTCCGGGAGTGACGTGGTTCAGGGCTTCCATCATCTCAATCAGGCTTTTCATCGTATTGTACGGAAGCACCAAACCCAAATCCCCGGGCACGGCCTCCTTCAGACTCGGAGTGACGAAACACTCCTTAATCCGCTTGGCCGTGGACCTTCTCCCTTTCAGAATGTCCCCATAACGCTGGACGATGACGGATCCGCCCGCGAGTTTGTTCGCGAGTTTCGCGACTTCGTAAGCGAATTGGTTGGGATTGTTGAAGGGCTGATCGAATTCATGGGAGACCAGAAGGGCGAAATTGGTGTTCTCGGTTCCGAGTTTCTCGTCCCGGAAGGCGTGCCCGTTCACAAGAACGACGCCGTCCTGATTCTCGATGACCACATGCCCGCTCGGGTTCGCACAGAAGGTCCGGACCGTCGTCCCGACGCTGGTGTTGTAGATGAACTTACCTTCGTAGAGGTGGGTGTTGATGTCCTCCATGACGATGTTGTTGGTCTCGACGCGGACACCGATGTCGACCTGGTTGTTGATGAATTTGACGCCGTGGGCTTCCAGAGTCTTCTGCAGCCACATAGCTCCTTCCCTACCGACCCCGAGGATGACCGAATCCGCATAGATTTTCTCGCCGCCTTCGATTTCAACCCCGACCGCCTTCCCGTTTTCCACAAGCACATTCGTCACCCGGGTTTGGAAAAGGCAATCGACGTGCCCCTTCAGGGTTTCGTAGATGTTCTTCATGATCTTCAAGTTCTTTTCCGTCCCGAGGTGGCGAACCCTGGCGCGAAGCAGTTTCAGCCCCGCGCTAAGCGCCTTCTTTTCGATCTGCTTCACCGCATCGGTGTTGGGGTCGGTGATCTCAGCGTCAGCTCCATGCTCAAGGTTCACCTGATCAACATAGTTGATCAGGTCGAGGAGGAGCCCGCTGTCAAGATAATCACCCATCCAGCCTCCGTACTCGCTAGTGATGTTGTACTTGCCGTCGGAAAAGGCGCCGGCACCTCCGAAACCGGACGTGATTGAACAGGAAGGCCGGCAACCGCTGTAGCCGTTTTTGTCGGTCGGACATTTATTAATCTTCTTTTGAAGAATCGGACAATGGCGGTTGTAGATGTCGTTTCCTCTGTCGATCAGCAGAACTTTCAGGTTCGGAGCCTTCTTCATGAACTCATAGGCACAATAAATCCCCATCGGCCCCGCCCCGACAATCACGCAATCATAAATCTTGGTCATAATCTCTCCGTTTTCACCGTCAATTATTTTAACACAAATCCCTCATTAAGTAAACGCGGTTTTTATTTTTCCGCCTCAGCCAGGGCAGCCTTTATGAAGGCCCGGAAAAGCGGATGTTCGCGGTTCGGACGTGACAGGAATTCGGGATGGAATTGGCAGGCGACGAAGAACGGATGGTTCTTGAGTTCGATGAGTTCCAAAACCCCATTCTCCCGGTTGATTCCGGAGAAAACGAGATCCGTGCCTTCAAAGAGATGGGAGAGGCGTTTGTTGAACTCGTAGCGGTGGCGGTGCCGTTCGTAGATGATCTCTTTCCCGTAGATCTCCCGCACCTTGGTTCCCGGGAGCAGTTCGCAGGAATAAAGCCCCAGGCGCATGGATTGCCCGTTCTCCCTGAGGTCAATGATCGGGAGTTCCGCGTTCGGATCGAGTTCCCTGGAGGTAGCTTTTTCCAATCCAAGGGCGTTCCGGGCAAACTCGATCAGCGCAAGCTGCATTCCGAAACAGAGGCCGAAATAAGGGATTTTGTTCTCCCTGGCATATTTTATCGCTTCGACTATCCCCCTGATGTGGCGTTCCCCGAAGCCGCCGGGGACGATGACGCCCTGGAATCGGCCGAGTTTCTCCGCGACGTTTTCGGAAGTAATAGTCCCGGAATCAATCGGCACAGTTTCGACCTCGACGCCGTTCGCGTATCCGGCATGTTTCAGCGCTTCGTAAACCGAAAGGTAGGAATCCTTCAAGGTTACGTATTTCCCCACGAGAGCGATCTGAACTTTCTTCTTCAGGCCCTTGATGTGTTCGACCATGCTCCGCCATTCAGACAGGTCCAGAGGCGCGGTTTCGATTCCGAAATGGTCGCAGATGATCTGGTCGATGTTCTGCTCCGCAAGCATGATCGGAACATCGTAGAGCACTTCGCAGTCCAGCGCTTCGATTACACATTCCTTCCGCACGTCGCAGAAAAGGGCAATCTTGTCGCGTTGGCCGTTGGAAAGCTTCTTTTCGGTCCTCAGGATGATGATGTCGGGGATTATTCCTAAAGAACGCAGCTCCTTGACACTGTGCTGGGTCGGCTTGGTCTTCAGTTCCTGGGAAGCCGAAATGTAGGGAACGAGAGTGTTGTGCACGTACATCGTGCTCTTGTATCCCACATCGCGCCTGAATTGTCTAATCGCCTCCAGAAACGGGAGGGATTCGATGTCACCGACGGTGCCCCCAATTTCGGTGACGACGACGTCAGCACCGCTGAATTTGGCGGCGTCGAGGATGGCGTTCTTGATCTCGTCGGTTATGTGAGGGATGACCTGGACGGTCGCCCCGTCGTAGTATCTGTTGCGTTCTTTTTCAATGACCCTAAGGTAAATTTTCCCCGTGGTCACGCTTGAATACTTGCTTAAATTTTCATCAATGAATCTTTCGTAATGGCCCAAATCGAGGTCGGTCTCCGTTCCGTCATCGGTGACGAAAACCTCACCGTGCTGCAGAGGTGACATGTTGCCTGGATCCACATTGATGTAGGGGTCGAACTTCTGCATGAACACCTTCAATCCGCGGCATTTGAGCAGCCTGCCGATCGAGGAAGCGTTGATTCCTTTGCCTAAACTGGAAGCGACACCTCCAGTGACGAAAATGAATTTGGTTTTCATATAATCCTCCAACGTCTTAAAAATAGAAAAAAGTCCTCAAACTTGGTTGAGAACTTTATCGGCTCTTTATTATTATAAACAAATTTGGATAACTATGCAAGGATTTTTTTATTCTTCTTCGAGATCGTCGTCGTAATCGTCGTCATCTTCGTCCAGGTCCATGAGCTCCTCATCTTCGTCGAGGTCGTCGAAATCCTCAAGCAGGTCGTCTTCTAGGTCGGAATCCTCAAGGTCTTCGTCCTCATCGAGCGAAAGCAATTCTTCCTCGATTTCGTCCCTTTCCTCTTCGTCCTCCTCAATGTCTTCTTCTTCGTCAAAGATCTCGGTTTCCTTATAGATTGTGTCGTCCTTGAGTTCATGCATGAGGACTTCTTCGTCGTTTTCGTAGAGGTCTTCGAGGAAGGCGCCGTCTCTGTCAAGCAGGGATGAAGGCTGGCGGTTCTTCAAATCCCAAACCTTGTTTCCGTATTTGTCTTCGCCGCAGCAGACGAAATACCCGCTTAGCATGAAATCCATCTCGAACTGAGCAAGAGCTTTTTTCTCCTTCTTGATGTCCAGTCCTTTGATTTCAAACACATCCTTGGCTATCTTTGCAAGCGTCCGCGGTTTCCTTTTGGATTTCATCTCCCGCAGAGCTATTTCTATCAATGAATCGTTCATATCAATGCCTCCGTTGCATTATTTTAACTTAATCTGCCCGCTTTTGCAAGTCCCTTTATAATAAAAAGAAAATTATCAAAATGATCGCTCCCGGCAACCGGAAAAGGGTGACGAAGAGGATCGTCCACAAGTTGACGGGAATGTTGATGTTGATGAAGGAACCAACGATGTTGATTCCGAAGATGATCGCAAGGGCGATCGCGAGAGATTTGAGCAGCCATTTGAGAAAAGCCTTCACATGCATCACCCATATCAATATATGGGACAAAGCCTTCCAATATTACTAGCTTTTCAGTTTTCTCAGAATCTCACGGTCGGTCCGGTCGTAATTCATGGGCGTGATTGAAACAAAATTGTTGTAAACGGCCCAGACGTCGCTGCCTACCGCCTTTTCCCTTTCCCGGTGGGAGACGCCTTTTTGGTAAAAACAATCCTGGTTCAGGATGAAATGGGTCTCATAATGATTGTTCCCCTGGAAGGTGAGTTTTATCCCTTCAATCCTTTCGGGAGCGTTGACGTTATACAAATTGCCTTTTTCCAGAAGTCCTTCCGCGAGGATGAAATCCATGATTCTGTCAAATTCGGAGATGATTCCGTCAAAAGAGTGCCAAGAGGAAGAGAAGGCGATGCCTTTCTTTCCAAGCAAGGCAGCTTCCGTCGCCGCGGCGCAGGTTCCGGAATAGAAGATGTCCTCGCCGAGATTAAGGCCCCGGTTGATTCCGGAAAAGACGATGTCGAAATCCCAGCGCAGACCAAACAGGGCGGCGCGCACGCAATCGGCGGGGGTGGAATCAAGGCTGAAAGCTTCGACTTCTCCCGCTTCATAACGCTCCAGTTTCAGCCCCCCGCTGAGGTTGAGGCTGTGGCTTTTCCCGCTCTGCTCGTACCTGGGAGCGAGAACCTTGACCTCGCCGTATTTTTTCGCTAGTCTCACCAGTTCCCACAAGCCCCGGGCTTGGATGGAATCGTCGTTCGTGATCAGTATCTTCATCAGAAAACTCCCGGATTGTTCGATTTGAATTCTTCCAACAACACGTCCGCCTCGCGGAGGAGCGCCTTCATCTCTTTCCTGTTCCTGACCAAGGCACCGGCAGCTTGCTTGTGCCCGCCGCCGCCGTACCTTTCCGCAATCCCGTTGATCGCGACATACCTGGACCTGAGACGCACCCTGCAGGTCCCGTCCTCGCTTTCGATGAAGAAGACCCAGATCAGGTGGTCCCTGATGCTGTCAAGAATGTTCACGAGCGCGGAGGCGTCCGGAACCGATACCTGGTACTTCCGGCAGAGCCGGCGCGAAATCCGGAAATAGGCGACTCCGTTCTCCGTGGACTTGAACCGTCTGAGGATGTGGCCCTGGAGTTTGAGGATGTTGCTTTCCTTTATATATAAATGGGAATAGATCTCTTCGATGTCGATGTTCCGCTCAAGCGCGATCGCGACAAGATTCAAAAAATTGGCGTCGATGTTGCTGTAGCGGAAACGGCCGGTGTCGGTCACAGACCCGACGAAAAGGGCTTTGGCTGCCGCAGCGTTTAAAACAAGCTCATCCGCGAAGGTTTTGTAGAAATCGAGGATAATGGCGCAGGTCGCCGGCAGATCCTCCCGTACGTAGTTGAGCGTCCCGTAATTGTCCACGGGGATGTGATGGTCGATTTTGATGATTTCCGGGGCCAATCCCGCGTGGTTATTGTCAATCCTATCAAAGGTCGCTGTGTCGACCGCGATCAGAAGCGAATTCCTGTAGACCTCCTCGTCGACATCCTCGTCTTCCTTGCCGATGAAATCAAGATAATCCGCCCCCGATCCCCCGATGCTTAAGACCTTCTTTTCGGGGAAACTCGCCCGGAGGAGCTCCCTGAGTCCCAGGGTGCTTCCCATGCAGTCCCCGTCCGGCTTCACATGACGGACGATGATGATGCTCTCGTAGGCTTTAATTTTCTCAAGTATGCTTTTCTTAATTTCCAAGTGTTCCATTTTTTGCATCCTTTACCAGTTTGTCTAAATCGGCAAGCATCGCTTCGGCTTCACGGAAGGATTTCAAAGTCGCCCCGCTCGCCAAAAGATGCCCGCCCCCGCCGTATTTCACGGCAATTTCATTGATGTTCAACTTGCTCGACCTTATTTCCGCAAGCACCGCGCCGTTTCCGGGATCTTCGGTGAAATTCACCCAGACGTCCACGCCCCTGATTCCACTCATGACGTTGACCATACCCCGGGAGGCCGTGAAGACGTCGATGCCGTAGTCCTTCACCTCAGCGGCGGTCGTCATGATGTAGGCGACGTTGTTTTCCGTGAGCCGGAATTTCGTGACAAACTCCGCCCTGAGTTTCACCAGTTCCAAATCCTCGAGATAGAGGTTGTTATACACTTCCATCATTGAGAAACCGTACTTGAGCAGTTTCGCAACCGTTTCAAAAGTCTTCGGTGTCACCGAATCGTACCGGAAACGGCCGCTGTCGGTGACGATACCGGCGAATAGCGCCCGCGCGCCTTTTGGGGTGAGCTGCAGTCCGTTTTCAAAGATGAAGTCTGCGATCAGCCCGGCGCAACTTTCGTAACTCGTGTCCACATATTCCAAATCCCCGAAGGAGGACCCGGAGAAATGGTGATCGATTTTCACCAAAAATTCCCCTTGACCATATCTTCCGTCGCTGATCAGGCTTTCCTCGGCCGTATCCAAAACCACGACCAACGCCCCCTTGTAATCCTCGTCCCTGACTTCATCCATGCCGCCAATAAAACTGAACTTTCCATTTTCATCCCCGACGGCGAAGACCCTTTTTCCCGGCCAGGTCGCCTGCAAAGCTTCCTTCAGCCCGATTTGGCTGCCGATGGCGTCTCCGTCCGGCCGGCTGTGACGGTGGATGATGATGGTTCCGTATTCTTCGAATTTGCTGACTATTTTTCTCATAATTTGCTCCTGAATATATTATTATAACATATTTAGGAAAAATGAAAAGGAAATACTTTTTAAAATCAAATGAAGCCAGAACCTTGGAGATATCGTGTCGGGATTCAAATTTTCTTACCTGGAAAGATTGCAGGAATAATTTTTGACTTCGGACATAGTTTTTAATAGGAGGGATGAACTTGGCGGTTGTTGCCCACAATGAAGCAGAAGTAAGCCTTCTGGCAAGGCTGATGCGGGCAGAAGCGGAAAGCGAAGGAAAATTGGGGATGCTGATGGTGGGGAACGTCGGCGTCAACCGGGTGCTCGCCAATTGCCTTGATTTTGTGAACATCAGGACGATATCGCAAATGGTCTACCAAAGACCGGGAGGATTCGAGTCGACGCTGTACGGGTATTTCTACCAGGCAGCACGGGAGGCGGACATCCAACTCGCCCGAAGATGCCTCAACGGGGAAAAATTCCACCCTGCCGACCGCGCCCTCTGGTTTTACAACGCCTTCAACGAACCTTGCCGGGCCCAATGGTTCGGGCAATGGAACAGCGGGCGTTTCAAATCGCATTGTTTCTACGCTCCCGTAGAAAGCGAAAGATGTTTTTAGGAGGTGTCGATGAATTTCTATCAACAGCCCTGCGGCTTTCCGCAGTTTCCGTCCGGATTCGTAGGTAATCCGGTCTATGCCCAGGGGCCGGCTTTCGGCCAGCCTTTCATGCCTCAGCAGATGGTTCCCGCAACTCCGGGATTTCCGGAAGGGGTGCCGTTTGTTGAAGAGTCGTACATCGAGAACATCCTGCGCCTTAACCTTGGCAAAGTCGCCACGGTCTACATGAACTTTGAAAACAGCCAATGGGGATCGAAGATCTTCAAAGGCTACCTCACGGCCGCAGGAAGGGACCACATCATTCTCAAGGATTTGCAGAGCGAAACCCGTTACATCCTTTTGATGGTCTACCTGCTCTACGTCACGTTTGATGAGGACATCGAATACGAATACCCCTTCCGCGGGCAGAAAAAAAACTCTTAATTCCCTGATTAAGAGTTTTCTATTTGTTCGATGAACTGGTTCAGGCGGATGCCGATGAAGCCGATGATGATGCTGGTCACGAGGGAGAAGAAGATCAAAAGCGCCCCGTAGTAGATGAGCGGTGTGCCGATCCTGTACATCCCCTGGACCACCACAAGCTGCGTGACGATGTGGATGAAGCCGCCGATGACGCTAACCGAGATCGGTGTCGCGACATTCCTCAAAGCCTTCCAGGCGAGAATCATTGCGCCAAGACTGGCGAGGGATGCGGTGAACCCGATTAGGAAATTGATTGGTCCGCCGTAGATGAGATTCGCGAGCAGGGATTTGATTAAAACCATAATCAGGGCTTCCCTGTGAGAGAAGCGGTAAACCCCGACCAAGATGATGATGTTCGCGAGTCCGATCTTCGCCGTCGGCAGGAAGGGAAAGGCTAATTGAGAGATGAAACGGTCAAAAATCGAAAGGATGACGCTGAAAGCTATCAGGATCGATATCAGGACCAGTTTCTTAATGTTTATTTGTTTTCTCAAATTGTCCATGGCAACCACCACAAAGATAAAGCGTCTTTATTATATCATAACCCGATTGCATTTTAAACATTTTTCCGTTATAATTAACCACAAGGGAGGTTAATTATGTGCGTTTTCTGCAAGATTGCAAACGGGGAGATTCCTTCATACAAGGTTTACGAAGACGAAGAACATCTCGCCTTTCTGGACATTTCGCAAGCCACAATCGGCCACACGCTCGTGATTCCGAAGAAGCATTATGAAAACTTCTTCGCCCTGGATGAAGAAGAGGCGGCCCAACTGATGAAAGTCGTCGCGCTTGTCAGCAAAAAACTGAAAGCTGCTCTCAACTTCGAAGCCTTCAACATTTTGAACAATTCCGGCGCCCTTGCCGGTCAGACGGTGAACCACGTCCATTTCCATCTCCTTCCCCGCTATACCGACGACGGACTCGTGATGCATTTTGCCGGAAAGAAACTTTCGGACGCAGAGTTCAAGGATTTATTGGGAAAAATCAATTCAAAATAAACGGAGGAAAAACCCTCCGTTTTTTACTTCGCTTCTTTTTCTTTCAAGTAATGGTACAAGGTATTGACGGGAACTCCGGTCGCACCGTAAAATGCTTTCCCTTCCGTCCGGAAGGCGGTCCCGGCGATGTCCAAATGCAACCATTTTGTGTTGCTTTCGATGAACTCCTCAATGAAGGCGGCGGCGCCGCTTGCGCCCATGACCCTCCCCGTGGAGTTCTTGAGATCGGCGACTTTGCTGCTTCTCACCTGGTCGCGGATGCTCTTGTTAATCGGAAGCCGCCACAACTCCTCGTTGGCCTTTCTGGAAGCCGTCAGGATTTTCTCGACTTCTTCGTCGGAATTACCGAAGAGCCCCGTGGTGTCGTTTCCCAAAGCGACGACGCAGGCGCCGGTAAGCGTCGCGACGTCGACGACGGTCGTGCAGCCTTCCTTTTGAGCGAAACAGACAGCGTCCGCCAAGGTCAGCCTTCCTTCCGCATCCGTCGAGAGGATTTCGATTGTCTTTCCATTCATCGCCGTAAGGATGTCGTCGGGAAGCAAGGCCTGGCCGTTGATCCTGTTGTCGGTCGCGCAGATGACGACCTGGAGGTTGATTTTCAGGTTGTTCTTGACCGCGGCTTCGAACGTTCCTAAGACCGCGGCAGCTCCGGCCATGTCGGATTTCATGTTGTTCATCGTCTGTTTGATAGAATAGCCGCCGGTGTCGTACATGATCCCTTTCCCGACAAGACCGATTGGATCCCCGGACGCGCCTTCGTATTTCAGGTGAATCAACTTGGGTTCGGCGTCGGATCCCTTGTTCACGCCGAGGAAGGCGCCCATGCCCAGGGCTTCGATTTCCTTCTTTCCGTATATCTTGCAGGAAACCCGTTCGTCATCAAGCGATTCCGCGAGGCTTTCCGCATATTCCGCAAGTTCCTCGGCGGAAAGGCGGTTATAAGGTTTGTTCACGAGGTCGCGGGTATTGGCGACGGCGACCGCAAGGTTGAACGCTTCTTCAATTTCCTTTTCGATGTCGTGCGCGGTGTCGAACTTCAGGTTCAGTTCGTTGTCGGTCTTCTCCGTCTTCATTTCGTCGTAGACGTAATTGTTGAAGGAGACGGCCTTCACGAACCTCTTCGCGGCTTCTTTTGGATTCAAATCCCCGAGGAAGGATTCGAAATCCACTACAAGTTCCTTTCCGAGCTTGTAATTCACATTCGAAAGGCTTTCTTCCAAAACCTCGTAGCTGTAGTCTTCCCGCTTCCCCAGCCCGACAAGGTAGAGGACCTTGTGCGGGAGTTTTCCGAAAGTGTAGACCTTGTTAAGTTTTCCCGTTTTGAAGTCAAGAAGTTTTTCTGCGGCCAAGACGGCGATTTCTCCGTCGATTTCCGGGGCGATTCTCACATCCTCATCGAGGAAGGCGCCGACAAGGAGGGGGCTTGCGCTTTCTCCTTTAATGAAACCCTTAGAAATCGTAATCATCATCATTTCTCCCTTCCTATGTATTCTACTCCCATGTAGGGAACGAGCGCATCGGGAATCCTGATGCTTCCGTCCGCCTGCTGGTAGTTCTCGACGATTGCGACCCAGGTCCTGCCGACGGCGAGTCCGGAGCCGTTCAAGGTGTGCACGTATTCAGGTTTGGCGCCTTTCTCGCGGCGCATCCGGATGTTGCCTCTCCGCGCCTGATAGTCCTCCGCGTTGCTGATGCTTCCGATTTCACGGTAGGTGTTCTGCCCCGGGAGCCAGACCTCGATGTCATAGGTCTTGGCCATGCTCGCGCCCAAGTCGCCTGTGCAGAGTGCGACGACCCGATAGGGTATTTTCAGAAGTTTCAATATCAACTCCGATTCATTCAGCATTTTTTCCAGTTCCTCGTACGAAGTTTCCGGAGCGGAGAACTTGATCAGTTCGACTTTGTTGAACTGGTGGGTGCGGATCAGACCGCGCGTGTCGCGGCCCGCGCTTCCCGCCTCGGACCTGAAAGCCATCGTATAGCTGCAAAAGTTCAGAGGCAAGTCCTCAAAATCGATGATTTCGTTCCGGTAAAGGTTGATCGTCGGGACTTCCGCCGTCGGATTGAGGAACCAGTCGTTGACTGTGAGTTTGAAGGCGTCCTCCTCGAATTTCGGAAGTTGACCCGTCGCCGTCATGCTTTCGCGATTGACGATGTAGGGTGGGATGATTTCTTTGTAACCGTTCTTGCTGTGGACATCCATCATGAACGCGATTAAAGCCCGTTCCAGACGGGCCCCGAGGCCCTTGTAGACGACGAAACGGCTGCCCGTGATCTTCGCCGCCCGCTCGAAGTCCAGAATGTCGTTCTTCAGGCCGAGTTCATAATGGTCCTTCGGCTGGAAATCGAACTTCGTCGGTTCCATGGACTTCCTGATTTCCACGTTTTCGGTTTCGTCTTTCCCGACGGGGACCGATTCGTGGGGCAGGTTGGGGGTAATTAATAGCGTGTATTCAATTTCATCTTCGATTTTTTTCAGTTGCGCGTCAAGTGCGGCGATCTGGTCGCCAAAGTCAGCAACCTCCTTCATGATCTCGGTCGCGTCCTGGTTCTTCCGCTTCAGTTCGCCGATCAGTTTGCTGGCTTCATTCCTTTTTCTCTTCAGATCCTCCACTTCCGCAATTATCCTTCTGCGCTCCTCGTCCTTCACAAGCAGCTCCCGCAGGTAACTGAAATCCTTTCCTCTGGTGTTCAGCCGCCTGATGATTTCTTCAGGGTTCTCCCTGATCCTTTTGATGTCGAGCACGGTATACCTCCTTTGAAATCTTTTATAAAAAAGCCCCCTCAAAAGAAGGGACGAAAACTCCCCGGGCAGTTTTCCGGTCCCGGAGTTTTTTCAGCTCGTCTCCGAGGTAGGTTTGGAAGTTTCGCAAACGAATCTTCCTTTTATATTAGTATTTTATTATAAACACCGTTGTATTAATTGTCAACGATTTCCGGACTTTTTATTCGTTTAAATTTATCCTCATCCTTGAACTTGTAATCGAGGTCGTAGACAATCTCTTCCTTGTACTCGTCGTTCTCTTCGTTTTCATCGTCCTCGCTTCTCGGCACGACGGCGATCGAAGAGACCAGGTGCCCTTCGCTCAGTTTGATGATGCAGACTCCCTGGGTGTCGCGGCCGACGGTGAGGATCTGATCGAGGTGCGTGCGGATGATCATGCCTTTGTCGGTGATGACCATCAGGTCCTCGTCTCCCTTCACGGTCTCGAGCGCGACCATCCTGCCGTTCTTCTCCGTCATGTTCAGAGCCTTCACGCCCTTTCCGCCGCGGACTTGGACGCGAAAGGCGTCGACGTTAGTCCGTTTCCCGTAGCCCTTCTCGGTCACGATGACGATTTCGTCGCCGTCGGTGTTGACGATCGCCATCCCGACGACGCGCTCGTTGCCTTCGACTTTGATGCCGCGGACGCCGGCGGAAATCCTGCCCATCGGACGGATGTCGCTTTCGCTGAAACGGATCGCCTTTCCGGCGGAGGTTCCGAGGATGATGTCCTTTTCTCCGTCGGTCAAACCGACTTCCAGAAGCTCGTCGCCTTCCTTGAGAACGATCGCCTTGATGCCGTTGGTGCGGATGTTGTTGAATGCGGAGACTTCCGTCTTCTTGATCAGGCCCATGCGGGTTGCGAAAATGAGATAGCCGTCCTTGGCCTCCTCACGGTTCACGTTCAGGACGGCCGCAAGCTGCTCGTTTTCTTCAAAATTCAAGAGGTTGACGACGGGAAGCCCTTTAGCTGTCCTTCCGTATGCAGGTATCTGGTAGGCCTTGAGCCGGTAGACCTTTCCGAAGTTGCTGAAGAAGAGGATTGTGTCGTGGCTCGAGGTGTAGAGAATCATCTCCACAAAGTCGTCCTCCAGCATCTTCGCTCCCGTCACACCCTTACCGCCGCGGTTCTGCGGGCGGTAGGTGTCGACCGTCATCCGCTTCACGTACCCGCGATTGGTGATCGTGATGATGACGTCCTCTTCCGGAATCAGGTCCTCGTCTTCGATCTCCAAATCGTCGCTCAGGTTAATTTCCGTCTTCCTGCCGTCGCCGAAGCGCTCGCGGATCTCAGTGAGTTCGGAGACGATGATTGCGAGTTTCCGGCTGTGGTTCTTCAGGATCTCGTGGCAGTCGGCGATGAATTTCCTCGTTTCCATAAGCTCCTGTTTCACTTTGTCGACTTCAAGTCCGGTCAGGCGCTGGAGTTTCATGTCCAGGATCGCCTTGGCCTGGGTTTCGGTGAGGGCGAATGTGGAAACAAGCGATTCGACGGCCGCTTCCGTCGTTTCTGATTTTTTGATTAGCTGAATCACTTCGTCGATGTTGGCAAGCGCGATCTGCAGGCCTTCCAGGATGTGGGCCCTGGCTTCCGCCTTGTCAAGATCGAACTTCGTCCGGCGCGTGATGATCTCTATCTGGTGCTTGATGTAGTTCTCCAGTATCTCTTTCAGGTTAAGCACCTTCGGCTGCCCGTCCACGAGGACCAGCATGTTGATCCCAAACGTGGTCTGGAGTTGGGTGTGCTTGAAGAGGTTGTTCAGGATGACGTTGGGGTTCGCGTCGCGGCGCAGTTCCACGACGATCCGCATCCCCTCCCGGTTCGATTCGTCTTGAAGCCCCGTGATCCCGTCGATCGTCTTGTTCTTGACCGTTTCGGCGATTCTCTCAATCAGTCGGGTCTTGTTGACCATGTAGGGGATTTCCGTGATGATGATCGCCTGTTTCCCGTTTTCTATCTCTTCGATCTTCGTCTTGGCGCGGACGGTAATCGCTCCGTTGCCGGTGAGATAAGCCTTCCTTAATTCGCTCAACCCCATGATGATTCCGCCGGTCGGGAAATCAGGCCCTTTAATGTAGTTCATCAGTCCTTCAATCGAAATCTCGGGGTTCTTGATCAGGGCGAGCAAGCCGTCAATCACTTCCGTGAGGTTGTGGGGTGGGATGTTGGTGGCCATGCCGACCGCAATTCCGGTCGCTCCGTTCACCAAAAGGTTCGGGAATTTGCAGGGAAGCACAGAGGGCTCCTTTTCCGAACCGTCGTAGTTGTCCACGAAGTCGACCGTGTCCTTGTTCAGGTCGCGGAGCATCTCCATGGCGATCCTGCTCATCCTGGCTTCGGTGTAACGCATGGCGGCGGCGCCGTCGCCGTCAATCGAGCCGAAGTTTCCGTGCCCTTCCACAAGCGGATACCTGTAGCTGAAATCCTGGGCCATGCGGACCATCGAATCGTAAATCGCGGAGTCGCCATGGGGGTGGTACTTACCCATGACTTCGCCGACGATACGGGCGGATTTCTTGAAGGGCTTGTCGGAATAGAGTCCCAAATCGTTCATCGCGTAGAGGATGCGCCGGTGGACCGGTTTCATTCCGTCCCGGACGTCAGGCAGCGCGCGGGCGACGATGACGCTCATCGCGTAGCTCAGGAAGGAAGTCTTCATGGTCTTCGTGAGGTTGACTTCCTTGACATTTGCGGGTTTCTCGCTTTCCGCCGGGGGCCCCTCCTTTTTTATGTTCTCTTCCGTTCCCTGGTTTTCGGGAATCATGTCCTTTTCCTTTTCCAAAATTTAACCTCCTTAGATGTCGAGGTTTTCGACATATACTGCGTTTTCTTCGATGAATTCCCGCCTGGGTTCGACGTCGTCGCCCATGAGCATGCTGAAGACGGCGTCGGCTTCGATGGCGTCGTCGAGGTTGACCTGAAGAAGCGTGCGCTTCTCAGGATCCATCGTCGTCTCCCAAAGCTGTTCCGGATTCATCTCGCCGAGACCTTTGTACCTTTGGATCGTCGGTTTCGAGGATTTCGGGAAGGTCTCCAGCGTCCGCTGCAACTCCTCGTCGCTGTAGGCGTACTCGACCCGCTTGTTCAGGCTGATTTTGTAAAGCGGAGGCTGGGCGATGTAGACGTGCCCTTTTTCAAGAAGCGGCCGCATGAACCTGTAGAAGAAGGTGAGGAGCAGTGTCCTGATGTGGGCTCCGTCGACGTCGGCGTCGGTCATGATGACGATTTTGTGGTAACGGAGGGCGCTGATGTCGAAGTCGTCGCCGATTCCGGTTCCAAAAGCCTGGATCATCGAGATGATTTCCTTGTTGCTCAAGACTTTGTCCAGCCTGGCTTTCTCCACGTTCAGAACTTTGCCCCGCAGGGGAAGGATGGCTTGGTACTCGCTGTTTCTTCCCTGCTTGGCGCTGCCTCCGGCGGAATCGCCCTCGACAATGTAGATTTCGCTCTTGCTTGGGTCCTTGCAGCGGCAGTCCGCGAGTTTCGAGGCGAACCCCAAACTCTCCAGCGGGCTCTTTCTCCGGGTGGCTTCGCGCGCCTTCTTGGCCGCGATCCTCGCCCGGGAGGCGAGGATTGATTTTTCGACAATCGACCTCGCCTGGGCGGGGTTTTCGTTCAGGAAGATTTCCAGACCTTCGCTCAGAATCTGCGAAGTGATCTTCCGAACTTCCGAATTCCCGAGTTTGGTCTTCGTCTGGCCTTCAAACTGGGGGTTGGGATGGCGGACGCTCAGAATCGCCGTAAGTCCTTCCCGGACGTCCTCGCCGCTGAAGGCTTCGTCCTTCCGGAAGAGGTTGTTCGCCCGGGCGTAGTTGTTCATAACCCTGGTCAGACTGTTCCGGAACCCTTCCTCATGCGTCCCCCCTTCGGGCGTGTAGATGTTGTTTATGAAGGAGAAGATGTTGCTGTTGTAGTCCTCGGTGTACTGCATCGCAATCTCGACTTCGATGCCCTCCGCCTCCCCGCTGATGTAGATGATGGTGGGGTGAATCGGGGTCTTGCTTTTGTTGAGATAGGATACGTATTCCTTGATTCCGCCTTCATAGCAGAAGACGAGGTTCTTGGGCTTCTCGGGATTTCTCAGGTCCGCGAGCGTGATCTTCAGGCCCTTGTTCAGAAAAGCGCATTGCTGGAGATGGGCGCGCAGGACCTCGAAGTCGAAGGTCGTCGTCTCCTGGAAGATCAGCGGGTCGGGTTTGAAGGTGATCTTCGTCCCCGTCTCGTCCGTGACGCCGATCTCCTCGAGTTTGTGCTGGGCCTTCCCGCGCCTGTACTCCTGCTTGTAGATTTTGCCGTCTTTCTTGATCTCGACCACCAGAAACTGGCTCAGGGCGTTCACGACGCTGGCGCCGACGCCGTGGAGTCCGCCGGAAACCTTGTAGGACTTGCCGTCAAACTTGCCGCCGGCGTGAAGGATTGTGAAAACGGCTTCGACGGCGGATTCCCCCGTATGGGGAATGATGTCCACGGGGATGCCGCGACCGTTGTCGGTGACTTCGATCACGTTGTCGGGAAGCACCCGGACATCGATCTGCGTGCAGTATCCCGCCAGGGCTTCGTCGATGGAGTTGTCGACGATTTCCCAAACGAGGTGGTGCAGTCCCTTCGGCCCGGTCGAACCGATGTACATGCCCGGACGTTTTCGGACCGCCTCCAGGCCTTCGAGTATCTGTATGTTAGAAGCATCGTATTTTACTTTTTCTTGCATGGTTTTAATCCTCTCTTCCGATTTTCAACAACTTGCTTCGTTGGATTATTTCCGGGGACAAGGAACTCGCGGAAGTGGTGGTGATGAAGATCTGGAACCCCTGTTCCAGGAGTTTCAGAATCTGATTCTGCCTTTCCGAATCAAGTTCACTGAAGACGTCGTCCAAAATGATGATGATGTCGTCCGTCTTCCTGCTCAAATAATCTGCCAAAGCAAGCTTCAAGGCGAGCGCGGCCGTTCTCTGTTGGCCTTGCGAAGCGAAGGAGGCGGCTTCGAAACCGTCGATCAGGATTTCAAAATCATCGCGGTGCGGTCCGGCGGTCGTCGTCTTGGCCACCAGATCCCTTTTCTGATCCCATTCGCTGCAGGGCTTATAAGACAAGGAAACGCGTTCCTTGCTGCCGCTGATGACCGAGGCCTTTTCCGCAACCAGCGGATTGAGTTCGGAAAGGAATTTCGCCCTTTCCTTGGAAATCGCCTCCGCTTTCGGAACCAAGGTTTCGGTCAGGACCTTGAGAAGGTTTTGGTCGTACTTCTGGTTCTCCCCCAGATTCTTCAAAACCTCGTTCCTCTGCTTCAATATCTTTCTATATAATATGAGGTTTTGAAGGTAAGCCGGACTCAACAGGCACAAACTGCTGTCAAGAAACTTTCTTCTTTCCGCAGGCGACCCCTTGATGATCTCCAAATCGTCAGGACAGAAAAAAACGACGTGCAGAAAGCCGAGGTAGTCGCTTAACTGGCGAAAGCTTTTGTTGTTGGCTTGGATTCTTTTGCCTTCGGGGGAGAGCGAAAAGACGACTTCGCAATTCTCTCCGTCCTTCTGGAAAGCCCCCTTCACCACCGCATAGTTTTCCCCGTGCCTGATCAGGTCCTGGTCGCTCGCTTTGTGCGATTTCAGGAACCCGAGGCAGTGAATCGCCTCCGCTATGCTCGTCTTCCCGGCGGCATTCGCCCCCACGAGGATGTTCAGGTGCGGCGAAAACGCGAAAGAAGCATCAACATAGCAACGGAAATTGGTCAGTTTCAGTCCTTTTAAATGGATCATGCTTCTTTCCCGATCCGGTATTCCCTGCCGGAAAAGGAAATGGTGTCGCCGGGATAGAGTTTCCTCCCGCGCCGTGTTTCCCTTTCACCGTTCACTTCCACATGTATTTCGGAAAGGAAGCCCTTCGCTTCCGCTCCGCTGCCGATTTCCTTAATATATTTCAGAAATTGGCCCAAAGTGATGTAGTCCGTATAAATAAGCACAGTTTTCATTGAACTCTCCGAAAAGTCCGGCAAAATGGTTGGCAAACCAGCGGTTCCTACGCAATTTTACCTCGTTTTTAATTATACTTATTATAACATAAAACCATTTCTTTTTCTAGTGGTTTTAGGCTCTTTTTCCAACTTTTCCAATGTTGTTCCGTTCTCTTTTTTTACGCTTGAAATTTGCGCTATATTGGTGTTTTTGGGGCCGATGCAAGAAAAATGTCTTGCTTCGTGTTTTTGAAAAATTTTTTGCGATTTTCACAACCCCCCCTCCTTTTCCCTTGAAAAACAAAAGAATTTGAACATCCGGCGCGAAAAATTGTGGAAAAGCATGCTGAAAACCTCCATTTTTCCACAATCCCCTGTGGAAAACTTTCTGAAAACCCCCAAGCGACCGGTCGCTCCGGATCTTGTCCCGCCCTTCATTTCGTAAATACAGTTTTATTTCTTTACATATATACATATAGATTGCTGTCCCATCCAGATCTCGCTTACTCAAAAGAGCTTGAACAAGCGCCGGCTCCGCTTCAGGAAACGGAATTACCCTAAAAACGCATTATTATATTATATATAATAAACAGACGAATCCGCCCGCTTAGTCAATTTCTTATCCTTACGCATTTACATATTTACGCATTTACATAAAGAAAGCAGGGTTATGAAAGCGCCCGCCGGCATCCCGGGATGAAGGGAAAAATTTTCGGTTTTATGTATTTATGTATTTGCCGAATTAAATAAAAGAAGAAAGGATAGCAAATCCTGAACGGCGACTTCTTTCCGGAATGCGCCCCGGACTCGGTATCCTGGACAAAAAAAGCGGCTTCGGCCAACAATCCCCAAAGGTTTTCCGGGCTTTTCCCGAGATCAGGACAAGGAGAAGCCGTTGCAATTTATCCAACAGAAAATAATACATATTTATGTAAATACATATTGAAAGTTTTTTTCAAAAATGGTATAATTAAGCGTGTCCTAAGGCAACCGGGACCCGCTCGGGGTTCCAGAGAAGAAGAAGCTGAGGACTCCATGATGTCACCCATATTTATTGAATTGTGTATTTACATAAATATTTATTTAAATTTTTGTTTACTTGCGTAAATACATAAGTTCCATTACTCGATTTTTTTCGCGCTTCGCGAAGATTGATGATGATGTTTTCTTTTGAAATCCGCAAAAACAGGAATAACGGGCGTTTTCATTGCATTTTCATAACCCCTGAATTTTCATTTATTTTGAAAAATCGCCCAGGGGGAAATAACTTTACCAAAAAACATGGAAAATTGATTTAAACTTAAAATTTGCCCATTTTTAAGGGGTCTCTCGGACAAGTTTTTTTGCCCTTTAAAAAAATACGAGGTGGTATGCTCTGGATTGGCCGGATTCGGTTTGTCCGGAGGGCGTTCGCCTTCTGTTTTTCGGGGCCGTCCGCTAAAAAGTTCGCACTTTCGACGCGTTGCCTGGAAACGCTTTGTTTTATGTATATAGGTATATATTAACTTACATAGTTAAGTATTTACTTATTTAGGTATTTATGTATAGAAAGTTGGAAAGAGGAGGAACAACATGAACAAATCATTCCCATTCAAAAAACGCGAGAATCCGCTGTCTTCTGAACCCGCCAAGCAGGAAAGCAAAAGCGGCGTTCGGGAAAAGTACACGGCCACGATGGACAAAGCTTTGCGAAAGAAAATCAAAATAGCTGCGATCGAAAAAGGCATTGATTTCTCGCAATATATCGAAGAAGCAGCCCTAGAAAAACTTGAAAGAGAGGGATACTGATCATGGCCGTCGTATCGACGTTTTGTAAAAAGGGGGGCGTCGGGAAGACGACATTCGTCGCGTTTTTGGCACACCATTATGCACGGCAGGGGAAGAAAGTCCTGATTTTGAGCGCGGACGACCAGAACAGCATCTTCAAATGCTTCGGCGTGGAAAGCAAAATTTTCGAGAGGAACGACGATTACCTGGAGTTTTTGCTCGCCGGGCATGCGGAACTGGGGGATATTCTGATCGAAGCCAGGGAAAACCTCTACCTGATTAAGACCTTGAACACGGACAAGCTGTCGATGAAGCTGACGCTTGAACGCCAGCAGGAGAAGGCGATCAAGAAGATGGTCAGCGAATACGCCGAATATTTCGACTACATCCTGATCGATTTCCCGCCCTCCAGCAGCCGGCTCTCCGAAGTCCTGCTCGATTTGAGCAACGAAATCCTGATAGTGGTCGGCCTGGACAGCCTTGGGCTCGGCGGCTTCGTCAACACGATCCAGTATTTCATAGACAACGACCTGAACATGGACAACATCAGGTACATCGTTCCGAACGGATACAGCCGGAATCGGCGCGCGCCGAAGATCTCCCTCGACATTCTGGAAGCGCAGGCCAAAGAATTCACTCCGAAAGCCTTGGTCCTTCCCGCCCTTCAGGAAAAATCGATCATCAAGAACCTACAAAGCGAGGGAATCAGCCCCTTCGATGATACAAAAATGTCGAATTATTACGACCAGGCCCAGAAAGAACAGTTGGCGCACGACTTGGAGGAGTTGTTCGCGCACATCCTCATCGGATAAAAACAAAAAAAAGAGGCAAAACCTCTTTTTTTATTGTTTCTATTCTAATCAGGAAACCCTGACCGGCAGGATCAACTGCGTCAGGTTGACGTCGTAATCCCCGGTGATGATGAAGGGTTTGATTTCGCCGGTGAAATGGATGTTTACCTCGATGGAATCAAAGGATTTCAAGGCTTCCAGCAGGTATTTCGAGCTGAAGGCAATCTGGAAATCCATGGCGTTGGTGCACTCCAGGGGTATGATTTCCTCTTTGACCGCGCCAATCTCGTTGTTCGTGGAAGCGATTTCCACGGTCTTGTCGCTGTGGATGGTGAGTTTGATGATGTTCGCGGAGTCATAGGTCGCGAAAAGCGAAGCCCTTTCGATCGCGGAGATGAGCTCGGCTTTATTGAAGCGGAGGCTGGTGAGGAAGTCCGTGGGGATCAGGTTGCTCGTGTTCGGATAGGTTCCGTCAATCAGGCGGGTCTGGAAGAGCAGGTTCTTGTACTTGAAGAGCGCCTTCGTGGGCGTGAAGTGGATTTCCACCATCGTTTCGGAATCGTCGAAGATCTTGTTCAACTCGTCCAGGCTCCTCGCGGGGATAACCACGCTCAAGGAATGCTCCGTGTCGAAGAACATAAACTTTTTCGAAAGCCGGAAGCTGTCGGTGGCGACGACTTCCAGTTTCCTGCCGTCGATGTTGAAGGAGACGCCGGTCAGAATCACCCTCGACTCGGAAAGGGAGGTCGCGAAAGTGGTCTTGCGGATGAGCGCCCGAAGCGTCCCGACGTCCATCTTGATTACGTTGTCGGAATCGCTGAATGATATATGGGGATAGTTTTCTTTGTCGAGCGCATTCAGGGAGAAGTTGCTCCTGTCCGCCAGAATCTTCACGATGTTCTCTTCAAAAACCGAAAAATCGATGTCCTTGGCGTCGACCTTGCGAATGATTTCCCCGAAGTACTTGCCGGGGACGACGATGACGCCTTCTTCCTCGATGTTGAGCTGCCTTTTGTCTCTGATGGCCGCTTGAATCGAAATCTCGTTGTTGGATGCCGTGAGGTAGAGCGTGTTGCCTTTGGCCTCGATCTTGATGCCGGTAAGAATCGGCATCGGGGCTTTGGTTGACAGGGCGCGGTTTACATTATTAAGATTCATTAAAAGCAAATCCCGATTGATTGTAAACTTCATTGTTTAGTCTCCTCTTATTTTAATTCTCTTTTAATTTATTATTCTTATTATTACTGGACCAGGGGAAACGTGGAAAACTTTCAAGAATTGATTTTTTTCATCAGAAGATCGAAATCTCCCTTGACCAGCGGATTCGTCTTGATCAGGTTGGCGATCTTGTCGCAGGAGTGGGAAACCGTGGCATGGTCCCTGTTCCCAAAAAGTTCTCCGATTGTCTTCAGCGACGGCCCGTAGAGTTCTTTGATGAGGTACATCGCCATTTGCCGCGAATAGGCCACCTGCTGCTTGCGGCTGGTGGATTCCAGATCGGAGACCGATATCTTGAAATAGGAGGCGACTTCCTTCTTCACCCGGTCGAAGTTCTTCACGTTCAGGTGCTTCTCTTCTTCCTTCTGGGGAATCAGGCTGTCCAGCGCCGTGTAGACGTTCTCGATCGTGAAGGGGAGGTTCAGGGACACGCAGTAGGTGACGTAGCGCCTCAAACCGCCTTCCAGGTCGCGGACGTTTTTCGTGAAGATGTCGGCAATCAAATCCAGGACTTCCAGCGGGACGTCCTTTGGGTTTTCGATTAGGAAAGCGAGCTTCCTCTGCAGGATTTTTACGCGCAGGGCCTTGTCCGGAGCCTTGATGTCGACCGAGAGCCCCCAATTGAACCGGGATTTCAGCCGCGCCATCATGTTTTTGAGTTCGTTCGCGCTCCGGTCGGAGGTGATGACAATCTGTTTGTTCATGCTGTGGAGGTACTCGAACACCTTGAAGAACTCCTCCTGGGTCGACTGCTTCCCTTCCAGGAACTGAATGTCGTCGACCAGCAGGATGTCGGCTTCCCTGTACTTCCTATAGAAGTCCTCGATGTTGTCCTTACCTTTTTTTGTGGAGATTGCCAAAAAGTAATCTTCCGTGAATTCCTGAGCCGAAGTGTAGACGACGTTCGTGTCGATCTTGTTGTCCAGGATGTAGTGCCCGATCGCCATCATCAGATGGGTTTTGCCCAGACCGACGTTACCGAAAATGTATAAAGGATTGTAGAGGGACTCCGGCGATTCCGCAACCTTCATCGCCGAAATGAAGGCGAACCGGTTGCTTTCCCCGGTCACGAAGTTGCTGAAAGTGTATTCCGCCTTCAAGGGCCGCTTGTACAACGAGTTCTTCTTCGCCGGAGCGTTTTCTTCCTCGTCCAGGATGTCGTCCTTCAGAACAAATTTGAACTTGACCAGTTCTCCGGACAATGTGGAAAGAATCTCGTTCAATCTATTTATGTAGAATTTTTCGATGCGGAATTTTGTTAAGGCGTTCGGAACGATCAGGTAGATGTAATTGCCTTCGACTTTGTATATTTCATTCACTTCAGAAAACAACGCCGAAAAATCTTGTTCGTCCATGTCTTTTTTGAGGATTTCCAGCGTTTTGTTCCAAAGATTCAAACTGGCTTCCATGTTCTCCTCCCTTAACAACTTACCTTTTAATAATAACATAAAATGAAAAATTAATAAATACCAAATTCGAAAAAAATGAACAATCTCATCTTTCCACATTTCCATGGGGAAAACTTGTGGATAAATTTTTGATAAATTTCAACATTTTTTGCACATTTGGATATGTGGAAAAAGATGCGAGAAGAAATGTGGAAATAAAACTTTGCAAATTATGAGGTTTATGTTAAAATACTAATTGCATTGGCGCAAGAAGAAGGGAAGTGTGCGAAACCGTGAAATCTTTGAAACAGAAAAACCAATTATTCCTGCTTTTTCCCGAGAAGATTAATCTCCTTACCTATTTCCTGATCATCATTCTTTACGCCGGAATCCTCGGAACGGTTTTGGTGCTCGCGTTTCCAGAGAAAGACTACCGCGTCATCTTGGATTATCCGGCAGCTGAATACAACGCCGACATCGATTTCGCAATCTTCGTGCGGTCGACGCCGCAGAAGGTCGGGGAAGAGGGAAAAGAGAAGTTAGAAATCAGCCATTCCTTCTATGGCTACATCAGGAAGATAACCGGGATAAACATCAAGAAGATCCGCTTCGCTTTCAGCGGGCTCGACGTCAACGGAAAGATGCAGTACATCTACGAGACGAACAAGGACGGCTACGCCACGCTTCCTCTTAACCACCATTATCTGAAGACGGGGGTGAAGGCCGATGGTTTTTCCAAGTATTTCATCAAAGTCATCTATTTCCCGGTTGAAAACGGGGAAGACATTTCGCCGATAACTTTGAAGCTTTCGGAGGAAGTCCTGACCCTTAATCCCAAAGAACTGAAAAACGCCGCATTCCTCGAAAAGGAGAGCGAATACATCGACCTTTCTTTCCGAGTGACTGCGGATACGAGCAACGACGACCGCTACAACGGTTACATCACCGTCGATCCCAAGATTAAAGAATCCGGCTTTCACATCAACGTCCAGTCCTGGCTTGTGACGACGGACGGGAAGATTTATCCGTTCATCGGACTCTACAACTACACCGACGTCGCCAAATTCAACCCCAACTATTCTTCAACCATTTACAAAAACCTGGATGTCGAATATATTTACGCGAAAGCCGAGTACACGGATGCCGCCGGTGCCAAACACATGGTGTATTACAAAGAGAAACTCTCAGAATTGGTAAAATAAGGCGATTAATCCGCATAAACAGAGCAATATCAAGGAATATTAGTAATGTCCGGAGATTAGGAATATTTTGCTTGACTTGCCGGCCATGCTATATTATAATATGGAAATGGTTTAATACAGGAGGTTAGAAATATGACTAAGAGAACGTTTCAGCCGAACAAAAGGAAGCGGCAGAAAACCCACGGTTTTAGAGCTCGGATGTCTACGGTCGGCGGAAGAAGAGTGCTTTCGCGCCGGCGTCAAAAAGGAAGATATACATTAACAGCATAACGGAAGCCCGGACCACCAGTAAGTCGTAATTTCTTTTCTTGTGGTCCTTTTTTGTATTAGGAAGGTGAACCGATGAATCGCAAATACAGTTTGAAGGACAAAAGAAAAATTGAGGAGCTTGTAAGGAACAGGCAGAGCGTCGGAAACAGATATTATGCGATTTATTACCAGAAAGCCGACGTCTTGAAAATCGCCGTCTCGCCTTCCCGGAAAATAAAGACCGCTGTGAACAGGAATTACGAAAAGCGCGTGGCGAAGGAGATCCTCCGCCCCCTGCTTAAAGGCCTGGGGAACGTGGAGATGCTCTTCGTCATCAAACCGCTGGCTTCGGAGTTGGGCTTCGCCCAGAAAAAAGAACAAATCGCATTTTTGATTAATAAGATTAAGAAGGAGATATCATGAAGAACAACAAGAAATATTTAATGGCTGCGCTCGCGATCCTCGGCCTGTTCCTGTTCGCAAGCTGCCGCGGAGGGGCAACACCGCAATACAAACCGATCCAGGGATGGACGGGAATCGGCGACATCCTTGTCTGGCCGATGGCCGGACTGATGTGGGTGATTGGAAAGAGCGTGGGTTTCGGCTACTACGGGCTCGTCATCATCATCGCCACAATTATCGTTCGGACTTTGGCTTGGCCGATTTATGCGAAAACGAACGACTTGTCCTTGAAAATGCAATTGATGGCGCCGGACCAGGCGAAGATTGAAGCCAAATATGAAGGGAAGACAGATCAGGAAAGCCTGCAGAGAAAGAACATGGAACTGATGCAGCTTTACAAGAAGTACGGGGTCGGTCTCGGAGGTTGCCTCCTGCCGTTCATCCAATTTCCGATCTTCCTCGCCTTCTATCAAACCCTGCAGAGAATCCCCATCACCAGGAACCCCGAATACAAGTTGGATTTCTCCTTCCTGAATGGAAACTTCCTCGGAATCGATCTGTTCAGAAGCAGGCTCGACGAACCCGTGACCAAATACCAGACCTGGGGCATCATCATCCTCGCCGCCCTGGTCGGAATCACTCAGATCTTCAGCCAGTTACTGGCTTCAAGAAGGCAGAAAAAAGCCAAGGCGGAGGCGGAGGCCCATATTCCCGCTTACAGAAGGAGCCAGCCCACGGACGCCCAGAAGCAGACGGAATTGATGATGAAGATTATGATGTACAGCTTGACGGCGATGATGGTCTTCTTCGTCTATCAAAGCACCGCGGCGCTCGGCTTGTACTGGCTCGTCGGAAATCTTTACTCCACCTTCCAGGCCGAAATTTCTGCAAGAAACAGCAAGAAGCGTTTGGAAGTACTGAGAAACAAAATAAAATGAGGAGATAGAAATGCGCAGAAAATTGTATGAGGTTAAGACTCTGGAAGAAGCCAAGAAGCTCGCCGTGGCTGATTTTGGGGTGAAGGAAACCGATCTGACGTTCACGATCGTGAGCGAGAAGAAGGGCTTCCTGGGCATCGGAAGCAAACTGGCGGTCGAGGCGGTTCTCGACGCGGATGGCATCACTAAAGGCAAGGAGTACATCCAGAAATTCCTCGAAAACAACGGCATTCAAGGCTTCATCGAAAAGAAAGTTCGTGGGAATTATGTTGAATTCAATGTGGAAGCGGGAGATTTCAACGGCAACCTGATCGGTAAAGGCGCCAGAAATTTGATCGCTTTGCAGCTCCTGGCAGGCATGGTTGTGAACAACTATTATGAAGGCGAGGACCTTAAGACGGTGTTTGTGGACGTCGGCGGTTACAAGAAGCGTCGCGTAAAGAATCTCGAAAGCCTGGCGGTCAAGTACGGAAAACAAGTCGCGCGCACGAAACACAAAATCCAGCTCAACAACCTGAATGCCTACGAAAGAAAGATCATTCACAACAAACTTGCCTCTTGGAAAGACGTGACGACCTATTCCGTTGGGGAGGAACCCAAACGTTACCTGGTCATCGAACCGAAGAAAAAAGAAGCAAGAAAAAACTCTTGAGTTAAAAGCAAACGAAAGCAAAACCGGAATGACGGGAAACGATCCCCATTCCGGTTTTTGTTTGCGGCTCAGGGGTTAAAAAAACAGGCAGCTCTTCAGCCGCCTGCAGTTTTTCAATTAATCTATGTCCGGAACCGGAGCGTCCAGGTTCTTTTCAAGGATGCTCGGATTCTCGATGATCCGCTTGAACAGCCGCAGTGAATTGGCGTGGTAGAAACCGTCGCAGCACCTTTCATCCGCGACGATCCCCAAATTCATGATTTTCGCGGGGACAACCTGCCCGTCTTTCACGATCGGCTCCATCGCCTCTTTGCCCATGCTTACGAACATCCCCGTCGTCCCGAAATCATAGAGATGATGGTAGATGTAGTTCATGTGGATTGATTTCAGGTTGGTGAGGAAACAGGATGTATGGAAGGGGCTCGCTTTAATGAGGGCTTTCGGAAGCATCCCGTGCCTGTCGAGGAATTTGCAGAACTTGACGCTGTACTTGAGCAGGAAGTTTGGAAGGTGAGCGAAGAGCCGCGCCGTCTTGTCGGTCGAGTTGTCCTCCTTGGCGGAAACCACCTGGCGGATGCTTTCGTCGACCATCTTCTTCACCTCGAAGATGTTCTCCTTCCCCGCGAATTCCAGTTTGATCGTCGTTTCCTCCGCTTCTTCCTTCAGCCTTTTCTTAACCGAAAAGGAAACATAGATCTTGTCCCGTTTATAGAGCCTTCCGTTCATGACGAAACGGTTCAATTGAGGGCGCAGGGCGAAAATGCGCACGATGCTCGCTATGATGATGTGCATGTAGTTGATGCTGACGTCTTCCTCCCGCTTCTTCGCGATGTAGGCGTCGAGGGTTTCGCAGTTGACCTTCATGTTCAACGAGTTGGAAGCGTCGTACCGTTTGAACATTATGTGGGGGATCAGTCTAAAAAACGGATCTATCGTCTTTATCTTCTTCCCGTCGCTTCTTTTTCCAAACATAATTCCACCTCTTTCCTACCATTTTACCATTAAACACCCTTTTTTTTCAATATTCTGACAAGGAAAAGAAAAGACCCGGAGCGGGTCTATAGTCCTAAAGTTTCTTTTTCCTTTTCGATCAAGTATTGGATGAAAGGGGCGATGTCCTTATTGACCTTGTAGGTCTCGAGGGCGTCGAAATAACGTAGGCGTTCATTGTAGGGAATGACAATCGGCGCAAGCCCGTTCTTCATCAGGTGGTAGTTCAGGACGAGGCGCGCCAGACGGCCGTTTCCGTCCAGAAACGGATGTATCTTCGCGAGCTGTACATGGCTGTAGGCGATTTTCTCCAAGGGAGCCATGCCCTCGTCTTCTAAGTTCGCGAAATAGGACTTCATGCGGTCGTAGACTTTCAGGTGGCTCGGGGGGGTGTGGTTCGAGCCTTTGATTGAGATGTCGACCCTGCGGTAAAGGCCGCCGATGTCCAAGCCGTCCATCAATACTTCGTGGAGGTCCTTCAGTTTGTTCTCATCCATTTCCACGCCGTTTTTCACCATGTCGACGACAAACCAAAAGGCATTGACATGATTCTTGATCAATCGGAATTTTTCCTCCTCCATGCCGCCCGCCTCTTCCCGCAGGACCGCTTCGACGTCTTCCGGGGCGATGTTGTCTTTTTCAAAGGAAAGCGAATTATAGATGAAGTCGCGGAGGAAGGCGGAGGAGATGTCGTTTAAGTTGAATTTTTGAGATGCAATTGCTTGCATCTCTTCGAAATGAAATTCGATCATTTCATACCTCCTTGTGTTTCTTACATTATACCACAGAGGAGGGAAAGAATAAAGCAATATGTTTAAAACGCTTACGAAAAGAAGGACAAGGGGCGGAAATTGTGGTATAATACTAAAAAGTGATGGTTATGAGAGTATTTTTCAAGTCGGTAAAATTCATCAGCCGCTTCCTGCTTGCGCTCCTCATCTGCCTCTTCATTTTCATCCTGAACGGGGCTTTCGAGCATTTCGTCGCGCAGGATAGGATCGAAGAGTTCAAGGCGCGTGCGGTCGGGGAACCCGTCAAGGACGAAAGGATTCCCAACACCTACTATTACCGCGTCCCCGCCCGGGAAGACGAGGACACCTCCCGGAACATCTTCAACTTCCAAAAGCGCCTGATCGGAGCGAAAGCGGACATCATCACCAGCAACCGCAACCCCCTTCGGGAGTTTCCGATCCTCAGGGAATTGGTTGCGCCCTTCGCGAAATATTTCTACCTCGGACATACGAGCATCAACAGCGAGGAAGACGGATCGCGTGTCATAGAAACGATCGGGAACAGCATCTGGTCGAACAACAAGGTCCGGGAATCTTCGAACACCTGGCTCACCTCTGAAGAAAGCCCCGGAAGCGAGTATTCCTCCCCGATGATCATCGGCTTGAGGATCAAAGGCACAACGGCTGAACAACGCGACAGGATGATCGACTACGCCCGCTCGAAAATCGGGTATCACTATAACTACACCTTCCTCTTCAACCGCGCAAACTCCTTCTACTGCACCGACATTGTGAGCCGGGCGGTGGCGGCCGGGGGCGTGAACGTCAACTACGACTTCCTCGCGACCACGGGCACCGACATCCTCGTGAGCCCCAACGTCTACATCTTCTTCCTCAGGGAAGTCGTGATTGAAAACGGCGTCGAGCGCTACAACATCTATTATCTGGATTGAGGGAGGAAAAATGGAAGACACGATTGTTGCGATTTCAACGGCCATCGGAAAAAGTGCGATCTCGATTATCAGGGTTAGCGGCCCTGAAGCAATCAGAATCGTGAGCGGAATATACAAGGGGGTGGACCTTTTGAACGTCCCCGGAAACACAATCAACTACGGCCATGTCTACGACGGAGGGGACATGCTGGACGAGGTTCTGGTGAGCGTGTTCCGGGCACCCAAAAGCTACACTGGCGAGGATGTCGTAGAGATCAACTGCCACGGAGGCATTTTCGTCACTAACAAAGTCCTGGAACTGCTGATCAGGAAGGGGTGCCGCCCCGCGGAACCGGGGGAATTCACCAAAAGGGCCTTCCTGAACGGGAGGATCGACCTCACGCAGGCGGAAAGCGTCATGGATATGATTGAAGCCAAGACCGCCACAAGCCACAAACTAGCAACGTTCGGCCTCAGGGGCGACGTCCGGAAGATGATCGAGGATTTCCGGAGTGAGGTCCTGGCGATGATTTTGAAGATAGAAGTGAACATCGACTACCCGGAATACGAGGATGAAGTCCAGATTACGAACGAATATTTGGAACCGGTGACCGCCGGATTGATTGGAGAACTCAAGAAGATCCTGGAAAAGAGCGAGACGTCAACGCTTCTTAAGGAAGGTATCTCGACTGCGATTATAGGCCGTCCCAATGTCGGGAAATCAAGCTTGCTCAACAGCTTGTTGAAGGAGGAGAAGGCAATCGTGACCGACATCGCGGGGACGACGAGGGATCTTGTGGAAGGAAGGGTGGACATCGGGGGAGTGGTCCTCAATCTAATCGACACCGCCGGTGTGAGAAGGACGGGAGATATTGTGGAAAGAATCGGGGTTGAAAAGGCGAAGAAGGCGATTGAAAGTTCCGATCTCGTCATTCTCGTTTTCGACTTTCATGAGGCGCTTAACGATGTGGATCGGGAGCTGCTTAAACTCACCGAAAACAAAAACCGGATCATCGTCGTGAACAAACGGGACCTGGAACCGAAGATCGACCTGAGCGCCCTTCCGGATTACCTCCTCCTTTCCACATTCGACGAAGAGGACATCGAGAAACTGAAGGGAAAGATAAAAGAAAAATACCAGCTCAGCGACCTCTCCGATTTGGATTACACCTACATCGGGAACGCAAGGCAGATCGCGAAACTGAAACAGGCGCTTGAAGCGCTTGAGGACGCTTACGGAAGCATCAGCGCGGGACAACCCGTCGACATCATCAACATCGATCTTCACCGGGCCTTCGACTACCTCGGGGAGATCCTCGGAGAAGGGCAGGCCGTCTCAATCGTCGATGAGCTCTTCGCGAGATTCTGTTTGGGGAAATAAAAAAAGGAGCAATCCGCTCCTTTTTTTGTTTAAAAAAGCCATTTTTTTGAAACCAGAGGATAAATCCCCAAGACCACGAAGGCCAGAAGGAAGTATCGGAGCATTGCGAAGGCCATATGGGAGGGGAGCACGAGTTTAAGCCCCTCTTTGATAGTCAAAGCCAGCACCAAGGCGATGACTGTCCGGAGAATCCTGATCGGAAGCGGCCTGCTGCAGTCGAAATCCACATATTTTTTCTCCAGAAGCACCGCTGCCACATACCCGAGGTAGAAGGCGAAGCCGGTGTAGAAGTCCTTGAACTTCGCATGGTCGCCAACCAGTTTGTTAAAGAAAATGAAGAAGAAAGGCACGAACACGAGCGCTGTGACGGCGTAGAGAAGAGCCTGTTTCCGGAAGTCGTTTCCGGTTCTCTCAAACAGGATTCTGCCAAGAAAGGCGGTGGCGAGACCAAGGGCGATCCCCACGAGAACATCGGTCGGATAATGGACGCCGAGTCCTACCCTGGAGATGCCGATCAGGGTGACAAGTACGGACAACGCAATCCAGAGCCAGCGCTTCCTGTAGGTGTTGGCGATGGAGAAATAGCCGGCGGCGGCGTTTTGAGAGTGCCCGCTTGGGAAGGAGAATCCAGTGGCGGTTTCCTCCCGAACGGGAACAAAGGTCCGGTCCGGATGCTCAAACGGTCTGATTCTCTGGACGCTGATTTTGATTGCGTTGTTCAAAAGCAACGTCGTGAAGACGGAGAAGGCGATTATCTGCCCCTCCTTTTTCGAAACGATGAAATAAATGCCGATCAACAGCAGAATCAGAATCGTCTCTTCTCCGAGGATCGTGATAATTTCAAACAATTTGTCGAGAAAGGGAGTCATTATCTCCCTGACTTTATTGATGATTTGGATTTCAAAACCGGTCATTTTCATCCTCCCTGTGTTTGCTTCTATTTTATAACGGAAAAATCCAAATGTAAAGAAGAAAAAAGCCCGGATCAAACCGGGCAAAATGCTCATTTGTTTTCTTCTTTTTTCTCTTCCTTCACAATTTCTGAGAGGGAGGTCGCGAGCCCCGCCAAATTCTGGATGTTGGAAGGCACGATGATCTTCGTCGCCTGGCCTTTGGACATTTCGATTAAGGCTTCGTAGGCTTTGAGGGAGAGGACTGCCTGGTCCGCTCCGGCTTTCCTCAGAAGTTCCAAACCTTTCGCCTGGGCCTCATGGACTTCAAGAATCGCGGCGGCCTCGCCTTCCGCTTTGAGGATCTGGGCCTGCTTTGCGCCTTCCGCCTCGTTGATCATCGCCTGGCGTTTCGCTTCCGCTTCGAGGATGCGGGCCTGTTTGAAACCTTCGGCTTGAAGGATGGCGGCTTTCTTTTCGCCTTCCGCCTTCAAGATCGCTTCCCTTCTTTCGCGTTCGGCGCGCATTTGTTTCTCCATGGCGTCGCGGATGTCCTTCGGCGGGAGGATGTTCTTCAGCTCGACCCGGTTGACCTTGATGCCCCAGGCGTCGGTCGCCTCATCGAGGATGACGCGCATCTTGGAGTTAATCAACTCGCGGCTGGTGAGGGTTTCATCGAGGTCGATCTCGCCGATGATGTTCCTGAGCGTGGTCGCGGTCAGCTTTTCGATCGCGGAGAGGGGATTGTCGACGCCGTAGGCGTAGAGTTTCGGGTCGGTGATCGTGAAGAAGACGACGGTGTCGATCTGCATGGTGACATTGTCCTTCGTGATCACGGCCTGGGGATCATAGTCCAGGACCTGTTCTTTCAGTGTGATCTTTTTTGCAACCCTGTCGATGAAGGGAACCAGAAAATGGATTCCCGCATTCCAGGTGGTGTGGTACTGCCCAAGCCTTTCCACAATGTACGCGTAGGCTTGGGGAACGATTTTGAAGCTTGTCGCGAAGACGATGACCAAAATGAAGAGAACGACGACGATGGCGATGATTCCGCCTGGTCCGATGTCCAAGAGCAAGTTTTTGATCATTTAAAACCTCCTGATGTTATTTTTTCAAGATTTCAACGTTTCCGTCCACTTTCGAAACAACGAGCTTGTTTCCGGAAATGGCATCGATGATGACTTCCTCCCCGACCGCGAAGCGCAGGCCTTCGTAATTGACCGCGCGCCAAATCTGCGTGTCCGCCTTCACTTCTCCAATCTCATTCGGGAGGATTTCTTTCGTGACGACGGCGGCCATCCCGATCAAGCGGTCGGTGTTCGTTCTCACGTATGTTCCCCGCATCCGCTTCTTCGCAAGCGGCTTCGTCACGAGGATCAGCAATACGGAAAGAACCAAGAACAGAATGATCTGATACAGAGGCGGAAGGAAGAGGACCCCGCAAATCAAGGTGACCAAAGCGCTCAAACTGAACCAGACGGTAACCAAATCCGCGGTTTCGAGTTCAATGATCAGCGTGACTACGAAAATCAGGCCCCAAGCTGCGATCATAACCCAATCGAGGGTCCCAAGTGTCTTAAGCAGCAACAACATCATTTTACCTCCCTCTGCAAATAAACCTTCAGCATTTTCGTTGACGCTTCCCAATCGCATTTGAACTTATAGAGACTCTTTTGCGAAAAATCCAAGGGATGAAATTCCATCAGGTTCTGGACGACGCCTTTGCCGTTGATCCGTCCGTAGGTAGGCTTGATGGATATCTGGTGCAGATCGTTGTCGCTGTACTTAGGAAGCGAAGCCTCTTCTTTGTTCAAGGCCTTGATAAGCAAAAGGTCGTTATCCTTGTCATACCCGACGAGGGCCCTGTAAGCGTCTTTGAAATAGTCCCTCGCCACTTTGTTCAGCGTGATGTGATTCTCATAGATGCTCACGATACCTTTTGTTGTTCTGGGCAACCATTTTATATCCATACTTTGCTCCTTTCGATAATATTATATTTGAAAATTCAAAAAAATTCAATAAAAATCTTGAAAAATTTCAAATGGTCGCGCAAAGATTCAAAAACGCTACAGTTTTGCCAACCTAATTATAGCATAGGGCGAAGGGGAAAGATATCAAAAAATAATTGAAAAGGCATTTTCATTGTGCTATAATACCTAAGAAGGTCATTAAGGAGGATCTTTATGGACAGAAGACTGAAGAAATACATCATTCTCACTTTCTCAATCCTCATACCGCTCCTTGTAACTTATCTGATAGCATCTTACGGTTACCATTCGGATAAATTCGGCCAGGGGGCCTGGAAGAACGAATACCGAGATGAATATCTCCGATTCCCCGAAGACGCCACGACCGAAGAGCAGATAGGAAGAAACCTCAAGTACGGAATCAACAACCTGTATTACCTGTACGATAAAGATCCTGTATACGAGGAGCTTGTAAAAAGCGGGGAAGAGAACCTTTTCAAATTTGAAATATACCGGGCAATTTTCCAGACGACCGTCAAAGACGAAAACGGTCATGAAAGCGAAGAGAATCGGGTCCAATACCTGTTTATAATATACGACGTCCAATATCAAAAAATCCGCGATTTGTTCACGGATGACAAGACTTCAAGTTTTTATAAAGATATAAATGAAGCCAATGTGCCCTCCTTCCAGATCGAATTGAAGGAAATCCTGGAAGACGGTGCGGACGACGAGACCGAGCCGCAGACAAAGTCGGCGGCGATGTCCGAAATCAGCCGCATCAAGGACAAAGGAGCCGATTTCGACACCGACAAGGGCGAAATCCTTGAAGAAGGCGAAACCGGGACCGGAAGGGCGCTTGCCGTCATTCTCGGGACCGTCAGAATGGACAGCCTTGAATGGAGCGCCAGGACGGAAGTCAAGATCAAGGCCAAGGTCAATGTCCCGGTCAACGAGGGAGACGGGAATGACAACGTCATCGAACTGCGCACTCTTGAACTCGACCTGGGACCTGAAGCCGGCGACCTGAGCGGCCTTGAGGAAAGCTACCAGCAGGATGTCAACAGGATCGGCTACCTCGGCTGGGTCATCAAGAAATATCTTTGGTGGATTTCGCTGATCGCCCTGCTCGCGACGGGGCTCATCACCCTCTCGTTCTATGCTGTGTATCTGGCGGAGGAGCAGGAAGCGGCGAAGAGGAAGAAAAAGGTTCGAATCAAAAGGTAGGCTGCGTATGCGGTCTTCTTTTTGTGGTATAATATGGATGTTAACCAACTTCCGCTTCTGAAAACGGTTAAACTGCAAAAATATTTATTCTTAAGAAAAGAATGTGCTATAATTAAATAAGAAATTAGGAGGTTTTTATGGCAGAACACAAGTATGTTTACATGTTCACGGAAACAGACGAGACCATGCGCAACCTCGTCGGCGGAAAAGGAGCCAACCTCGGTCAGATGACCAAATTGGGTCTGCCGATTCCCCGCGGATTCACAGTTTCGACTGAAGCGTGCACACATTATTACCAAAACGGCGAAAAGCTGTCCGATGAGATATTGAGACAGGTTGAATGCGCTCTGAAGAAACTCGAGGGAATCACCGGCAAGAACTTCGGGAGCCCGAAAAATCCGTTGCTCGTATCCGTCAGAAGCGGCGCGAGGATCTCGATGCCCGGAATGATGGACACCATCCTCAACCTCGGTCTGAACGATGAAGTGGTGGCGGGGCTTGCGGAAATCACCGGGAACCCCCGTTTCGCCTACGACTCTTATCGCCGTTTCATCCAAATGTATTCGGACGTCGTGAGAGGCCTTTCGAAGTCCCGTTTTGAAGAGATCATCGACGAAATGAAAGCGGAACGCGGCATTGAACTGGATACGGAATTCAATGCTGAAGACTTGAAGGAAATGGTCGAAAAATTCAAAGCCTTTTATAAAGAACAACTCGGCGAAGAATTCCCGGCAAATCCGAAAGATCAGCTGATCGGCGCAATCTATGCCGTTTTCAGATCCTGGAACAACCCGCGTGCCATCTACTATCGGAAGATTCACAACATTCCTCATGACTGGGGAACAGCGGTCAACGTCCAAGAAATGGTCTACGGCAACATGGGCAACACCTCTGGAACAGGCGTGGCCTTCACCCGGAACCCGGCAACCGGCGAAAAGAAACTCTACGGCGAATACCTGATCAATGCCCAGGGCGAAGACGTCGTCGCCGGAATCAGGACTCCGAGCCCGATTGCGACGCTTGCGGAAGAGATGCCAGAAGTATATAAGCAATTCGTGGAGGTTGCGAACAAACTGGAGAAGCATTTCCGCGACATGCAGGACATCGAATTCACCATCGAGAACGGGAAACTCTTCCTTCTCCAAACCAGGAACGGCAAGAGGACGGCCCAGGCTGCGCTTCGCATCGCCGTCGAACTTGTTGAGGAGGGCATGATCTCGAAGGAAGAGGCTCTTCTCTATGTCCAACCCGAACAACTTGACGATCTCCTTCATCCCCAATTCGATAAAGAAGCCCTGAAGAAGGCGAAACCGGTCGGAACCGGACTGCCGGCTTCTCCGGGAGCCGCGACCGGCCAAATCGCTTTCAACGTCGAACAGGTCGCGGAAATGAGGAAGGAAGGCAAAAAGGTCGTTCTCGTGAGACTTGAAACCTCTCCGGAAGACATCGAGGGTATGCATGCCTCCGAAGGCTTCCTGACCGCGAGAGGCGGCATGACCTCCCATGCGGCCGTCGTCGCCAGAGGAATGGGCAAATGCTGCGTCTCCGGTTTGAAGACGATGGAAATCAACGAAGAGAAGGGCTACGCGAAGATCGGAGACGTCGTCTTACACAAAGGCGATTGGATTTCGCTTGACGGATCCACCGGAAATGTCTATGCGGAAAGGATCCCGACCGTTCCTGCGACCATTAGCGGCAACTTCGAAACCTTTATGAAGTGGGCTGACGAAGTCAGGAGACTGAAGATCCGCACCAACGCCGACACTCCGAAAGACGCGAAACAGGCGCGCGCCTTCGGCGCCGAAGGCATCGGCCTTTGCCGCACCGAACACATGTTCTTCGAGTCCAACAGGATCAAGGCCATGAGGGAAATGATTCTTGCGGATACGGAAGAGCAGAGAAGGGCCGCCCTGAACAAACTCCTGCCGATGCAGAGGGGGGACTTCGAAGAACTCTTTGAAGCGATGGGCAATTATCCGGTAACAATCCGCTACCTGGATCCGCCTCTGCATGAATTCCTGCCCACGCAGGAAGAAGCAATCAGAGAGATTGCGGAAGACATAGGAATACCCGTCGAAAAAGTCAAGGCGAGAATTTCCGAACTCCATGAAGCCAACCCGATGATGGGACACCGCGGCTGCCGTCTGGCCATCTCCTATCCGGAACTTGCGGAAATGCAGACCAGGGCCGTCATCGAAGCCTATGTCAACGTCAAGAAACGCAATCCTGAATATTCGGCACAACCTGAAATCATGATTCCTCTCGTCGGCGACGAAAAGGAACTCAAATATCTGAAGGACATCGTCGTCAAGACCGCCGATGAAATCTTCCGTGAAAACAACATGGAACCCAAATACACGGTCGGAACGATGATTGAAATCCCGAGGGCGTGTGTCAGAGCCGATGAAATTGCGAAAGAAGCCGACTTCTTCAGCTTCGGCACCAACGACCTGACGCAGATGACCTTCGGCTTCAGCCGCGACGATGCCGGCAAATTCCTCGGCGACTACTATGACAAAGGCATCTTCGAATCCGATCCGTTCAGAAGGGTCGACCAGAAGGGCGTCGGTGTGCTTGTGGAAATGGCTGTCCAAAAAGGCCGTTCCGTCAAGCCGAACCTGAAGCTCGGTGTTTGCGGCGAACACGGCGGCGAACCGTCTTCCATCGAATTCTTCGACAGAGTCGGGCTCGATTATGTCTCCTGCTCGCCGTTCCGTGTCCCGATTGCGCGTCTCGCAGCGGCTCAGGCGGTTGTAAAAGCGAAGAAAAACAAGTAATTGATAAAACATAGAACCATGGTTTCCCATGGTTCTTTTTTAGTGACGACCGTTTATGGGTAATTGTAAACGACAACTCCCCAAACAAGGCATATGATATATTGAGTCAAACGGCTCGGAAGGAGGGGATACCCATAGATTTCTTTGACGAGTGCGATTGCGAGCGTTGCCGCAGAAGAAGGGGAGAAGCGGAGAGAGGGCCGAGGGGATTTCCTGGGCCTCCGGGGCCGCCCGGAGCACGGGGTCCGGCAGGGCCCCCGGGACCGCCAGGACCTCCGGGACCGCCTGGAGAGGCGGGAGCCGGAGCCGTCATTCCCTTTTCTTCGGGGACTGAGATCCAGATAGGACCAAGAAATGGAGGGCCTCCGGGACCGGCAGCCTTCATCGGTTTCGGATCGTCCGTTCCGTCCAAAAATGTCCCGGAAAACACTCTGAACCTGACGGATGAAACGGGAAACTACGCTTTTCTGGTCCCGGTTTCCGGGAAACTTTCTTCCCTTTCCGTCCTCTTCAGCACCTCCGCGGCCCACGACTTTACGAATTCCACCGTGACCGTCGCGGCGCAGGTTTTCCGCGGGACAACGGAAAACAACGTGTTTCTGCCGTTATTCCCGGCGCTTTCCCTTCAGCCCAACTATTCAGGACTCGTTCCTGCGGGAAGCGTCGTTTTCGCTTCCGCCGAGAACCTGGACATCGAAATCAACCGCAATGACAGGCTGCTCCTTGTCGTTTTCGCAAACATCCGCGGAGGGAACACGGAAACGACACTCAGAGGCTTCGTGAGCGCCGGCCTGCACATAAAATAAAAAGCTATATATGAGCCGAGGCTCTCTGTTATGATACTCTTAAAGTAGACAGTGAATTAAAATAAAGTAATTCATTATCTATTTTAGGAGTATTTTTAATATGGGACGAAAAAGCAAATTTAGTAAAGAACTTAAAATTAAGGCTTGCTTGGATTATATATCGGGTGTTAGGAGCGTATCACAAATAAGTGATGATTTACAAGTGTATAAAAAAACTGTATATAGGTGGGTTAATTCATATAGAGTACATGGTCAAAGTATATTCGATAATAAACCAAGAAACAAATCGTATTCAAAAGAATTAAAACTTCAAGTAGTAAAAGAGTATTTAAGTGGTGAAGGCTCTCATGAATCACTTGCTTTAAAATATAATATTTCATGTGATGGTATAGTAACTCAATGGATAAAATTGTATAATAGTGGTAAGGAAATTAAGGATTATAATCCTAAGGGGGAGGTATACACTATGAAAGCACGCCGTACCACATTTGAAGAAAGATTAGAAATAGTTAAATTCGTATTAGATAACAATAGAAACTATAAGCTAGCTGCAGAGAAATATTTATTGCCATATAGCTTAATCTACAACTGGACAAACAAATACTTAAAGTATGGTGAAGATAGTCTAAAGTACCAAAAGAAAGGACCGAGGCCAAAAGACTTTATTCCAGATGACCTCTCAGAAAAAGATAGATTGCTTAGAGAGAACGAACTCTTAAGACGTCAACTGGATTATGCACAGCTTGAGAATCAAGTTCTTAAAAAAAAAGAACAATTAGAAAGACAAGCAGAATTACAAAGGTTAGGCAGGAAGAAACGTACCTAACAATTGATTATTTCAAAGATTTAGGCCATCCGATTATGGTTTTATGCGATATTCTAGAGATTCCACGTAGTTCTTACTACAAGTGGAAAAATAGATCTAAGCCGAAAAAAGAGACTCAAGATGAAGAAATCTGTAATCTAATTTTAGAATATGATAAGACCTTCCATCATATTCTAGGCTACCGTAGAATGACGATGTTCATTAATCACTTTAACCGAACAGACTATAGCGTTGGCTATATTCATAGGCTCATGAAGATCTTAGGAGTAAAAGCAAAGATTCGCAGATGTAGACCAGGATACAGAAAATCTAAACCTGAATATACAGCTGAAAATATATTAGCTAGGGATTTCAGTGCTGCTAAGCCTAATGAAAAATGGTTATCAGATGTGACTGAATTCAAGATCATTGGTCAAAAACAAAAACTATTTTTGTGTGCAATATTTGATTTATATGACAATAGTATCATTGCGTACAAGATGAGCACAAGAAACGATAACAAGCTTGTCTTTGATACATTTGATCTTGCAATTAAGAAGCATCCTAATGCAAAACCAATATTTCATAGTGATAGAGGTTATCAATATACATCAATCGGTTTCAAAACAAAGATTAAAAAACAAGGAATTATTCAAAGCATGAGCAGGGTTGGTAAGTGTATTGATAATGGCCCAATGGAAGCATTCTGGGGAATAATCAAATCAGAAATGTATTATTTAAATAAGTTTTACAGTTTAGAAGACTTAAAACAAGCGATTATTAATTATATAAACTTTTATAATCATAAGCGATTACAAGGTAAATTAAAATGCTTGCCTCCGATAGAATATCGAAAACAAGCATTAATAGCTTAAATATTTTTATTTTTATTACTGTCTACTTGACATGTATCAGTTCACTCTATATAGCCTTTTTTATTAATAGTCGCAATTTTTGTAGGTGCGCGGAAAGGGGATGACGTCGCGGATGTTCTCCACGCCCGTCACGTACATCACAAGGCGCTCGAAGCCGAGGCCGAATCCGGAATGGACGGTGCCGCCGTATCTGCGCAAATCAAGGTACCATTGCATTTCGTCCGCGGGCACGCCCATCTCCTTCATCCTCTTTTCCAGAACCTCAAGCCGCTCTTCTCTTTGGCTTCCGCCAACAAGTTCCCCGGAACCAGGAACCAGGAGGTCGACCGCCGCCACGGTTTTGTTGTCGTCGTTCAGACGCATGTAGAAGGCTTTGATGTCCTTCGGCCAGTTGATGACGAAGACGGGACCGCGGAAATAGACGTCCGTCAGATATTTCTCGTGCTCGGTCGCCAGGTCTCCGCCGAATTCAAGCCTATTTTCAAACTGGAAGTCCGCTTCCTGGATGATTCTTACGGCTTCGGCGTATTCGCAGACATGGATCTTTGAATTCAGGAGATTCCGCAATTGCTCGATCTTCCCCAAAGCGACGAACTTGTCGAAGAATTCCAGTTCTTCCGAAGCATGTTCGAAGATGTAACTGATCAGGTATTTGACCATTTCTTCAATAAGATTCATGATGTCTTTGAGATTGGCGAACGCGACTTCGGGCTCAATCATCCAGAATTCGGCGGCGTGCCTGGTCGTGTTCGATTTTTCCGCCCGGAAGGTCGGGCCGAAGGTGTAGACGCGTTTGAAAGCGTGGGCGAAGACCTCCGCCTGAAGCTGTCCGGAAACCGTCAGGTTCGTATGCTTACCGAAGAAATCTTTTGTAAAATCGGTTTTCCCGTCTTTTTTCGGCGGGTTCTCCAAGTCCAGGGTCGTGACCTGAAACATTTCCCCCGCCCCCTCCGCGTCGCTTCCCGTGATGATCGGGGAATGGACGTAGACGAAGTCCTTCTTCCTGAAGAACTCATGAATCGCATAGGCGAGCAGACTCCTCACCCGGAACACCGCGTTGAAGAGGTTTGTCCTTGGTCGCAAATAGGCGATCTCCCGCAGGAATTCCCTGGTGTGGCGTTTGGGTTGGAGCGGGTAGTCGCTCGGGCAGTCGCCTTCGAGGACGATTTCCGTGGCCTTTATTTCAAAAGGTTGTTTCGCCTGCGGAGTGAGGACGACGACGCCTTTGACGGTGAGACTGCACCCGGCGCCGAATCCGGAAACATCCTCGAAATTCGCAAGACTTGCGTCATATACGACCTGCAGGTTGGAAAGTGTCGATCCGTCGTTCAGGTCGATGAATCCAAACTGCTTCTGGAAGCGGTTGGTCCTGATCCATCCCTGGATGGTGACCTCCTTTCCCTCCAGGCTTTGGTGGTTTGCTTTCAATTCTTTCACGCTGGTTTTCATAATAATCCCTCCTTATTATAAACAAAAAAGCCTTAAGATAAAATCTTAAGGACGAAGTTACTTCGCGGTGCCACCTTAATTCAACATCAAAGTTGCGCTCATTTGCTGTTAACGCCAGCCTACGGTTAGTTCTACTGAAACTTCTTCTAACGGCTCCGAGTGTTCTTTCCTTAAATGTTGGGCCGGGTTCGCACTGTCCCCGACTCACTGAAACCAAGGGATTTAAGTACTTTTCTCTTCCTCGCCTTATGCACTTGTATTTTATGAAATAATCATATCATAATGCTTTTTCTCTGTCAATTTGTTTCGGGAATTTAGCCGCTTTTGTACAAAAAGAACGACCTTGTCATGGATGAAGAAAAAGAGGAAAGCGGTCAAAACGTTGAAGATGAGATGGGAATAAGCGATGGAAAGTTTCTTGTTCGGAATGAAGCCTTCAAGCAAAGCGATGAGTTTGGAAAAAGGGGAAATGACGATCAGGAAGATCCCTCCTCCGACCAGGTTGAAAAGAACATTAACGTAGAGCGCGGCCTTGGCCTCCTTTGTGGAGGAGACGGCGACGACGAGGCTTGCGACCGCGGTGCCCACGTTGGCTCCGAGCATGATGCCGACGGCGGGCTTCAAGCCGATGGCGCCGATTGCGTAAAGATTCTGGGAGAGTCCGATGGTGACGCTCGAGGATTGGAGGAGCGCGCTGATGAGGGCGCCGCCGAGAAAACTGTTCAGGGCGTTTTCCGAAAGCAGGAGCATCATGTTCAGGAAGTATCGGGATTCGGAAATGAAGGACAATCCCGCGTTCATGATGTCGATGCCGAGGAAGAGGATTCCGAAGCCGACAATCATGGTTCCGATGGTGCTGATCCTCTCCTTTCTGCTGAGGAGAAGGATGTATCCCAGGATGACGAAGACCAAACTGAATTTTTCGATTTGGAGCGTGAAGATGAAGGCGGTCGCGGTGGTGCCGATGTTCGCCCCGATCATAATCATGAGACCCTGGGAGAGCGTGAGAAGGTCGGCGCAGATTAAGGCAACGGAGATGGCCGTGACCCCGGAGGAGGATTGGACAAGGACCGTCGCGAGAATACCCGTGATCAAAGCCCGGAACTTGCTTCCTGTCGCCTTGGAAAGGATCCCCTTCAGTTTTTCATTGTTCAGTTTGATCAGAGCGGAGCGCATCAGGTTCAGTCCGAAAAGGAAAAGAGTCAATCCGCCCGCTACCGCCAGCACATGATAAATACCACTCATCCTCCCTTCATAATTAATTATTATGAATGAGAAAGGACATTTAGAAAAGAAAAAGCGGGGATTCCCGCTTCAATCGTTAAAGACTTTCCCCTTCGTGATTTCCTGACTGAGGTAATGGGGATCGATGATATTTCTGGCGATGTTGTCGCAGTGGTCGCTGATCCGTTCCAAATTGGACAATATATCCGCAAAAAACACATCCGCCGCGCCGGCACCGCTTTGCCCAATCACAGACAGGTGCTCCTGCCGGTACTTCCTTTCCAATTTGTCGATTTCCCCTTCCGAAAGCACCACCTTCCTCGCAATCTCCTTGTTTTCGGTCTTGAAGCACTGGAGGGTGTCCTGGACCTGCCCGGTCAGGCGGTCGAGGAAATGGTTGATCCTTTCGGAATAGAAAGGAAGGTTTTCGGCTTTCATTTCATAGCGACTCTTGAAGAACTCGGCGAGATTCACGCAATGGTCGGCAATCCGCTCCAGGTCCTGAAGGGCATCCATCAGAACCGCCTGGGTGACCGCGACCTTGCCGTTCGCTTCCTCCGCCCTTACCTTCAGGAGATAGTCGTGAATGACGTGGTTGTAATAGTCGACTTTCTCTTCATTGTCAAGGACGGTTTGGTAAAGTTTTTCGTTGTCCTCGTTGAAATAAGTCTTTACAGAAACGAGCATGTCCAGGGTGAAGCCGCCCATCTCCATGATTTGCGTCTTCGCGCTTTCCAGGGCGAGGACGGGGGATTTTTCCAGCAGGCTTTCGTTGAGTTTTTCAACGAGTTCGGAAGGGGCGGCTTTGCCGGAGATGATTCTGCCGATGAGTTTCTCGAGATAGCGGTAAATGAACAAGAAGAGAATTGTCGTCAGGGCATTGAAGAAGATGTGGGCGAAGGCAATGGTGAGTTTGTTGTTTTCCCCGAGGAAGATTTCAGCCCATTGGAAGAGTTTTGTGTAGGGTGTCAAAAGGATCAAAAAGGCAACGGTTCCGAAGAAGTTGAAGAAAAGATGGAAGAGAGCGCTCTTTCTCGCTTCCCTGCTTGCGCCGAGGGAAGAGAGGAGGGCGGTGACGGTCGTGCCGATGTTGCATCCGAGGAGAATCGGAAGCGCCGCCTCCAAAGAGATCGCCCCGGTTGCGAAGATCTGTTGGAGAACGCCGATTGAAGCGCTCGATGATTGGATTAGGGCGGTGAGGCCGGAACCGACCAAAACCCCCAGAAGCGGATGGCGCGACAATGAGACCATCGCTCCCTCAAACCAGGCTTTTTCGGTCAAGGGTTCAAGACCGAGGCTCATCAGTTCGAGCCCGACGAAGAGGATTGCGAAACCGAAGATGAGGGTGCCAGATTCTCTAAGCTTCTTGCTTTTGAAGAAGAGGTAGAGGACAGCGCCGAGGGCCAGGAGCAGAAAAGAGTAGTTCGATACCTTCAAACCTATCAGGAATGAGGTGACGGTCGTGCCGATGTTCGCCCCCATCATGACGCCGATCGACTGCCTGAATGTCATCAGACCGGCGGAAATCAAGCCGACAACGATGACGGTGGTTGCGGAAGAGGATTGGATCAGGCAGGTTACGGCGGCTCCTGTCAGAATCCCTTTGAAGAGGGTTCCGGTCGCCTTTGCAATCAGGGCTTTCATGCGGCTTCCCGCGAGTTTTTTCAGAGAGTCGCTCATGAGATTAATGCCGTATAAGAACAACCCCAAACCTCCCGTGACAATCGAGACGATCGCGAAGGTGGTGTCGGGTATGAAGATTGAATTCAAATTCATGTGTGCTCCTTCATTTTTCTGCTTATTTTTGCGTTATTAATTATTATTACCAAATCAATTATATAATAATGAATGAACTTTGGAAAAGAATAAAATGCTTTCAGGTTTTTGAAAGAAACCGCGCTCCAAATTCAAATGTTATTTTGAAAGTAAAAAAGTATTAAAAAAATCCTATGATTGTGTTATAATTCCTTTAGCGGAGGAGTTGGTACAATTGGCATACAAAGCACTTTACAGAACATACCGGCCGCAGAAGTTTTCCGAGGTCATCGGCCAGGATCACATCGTCAGGACTTTGCAGAACTCGCTTGCCAGCGGGAAGATTTCCCATGCTTATTTGTTCAGCGGTCCGAGGGGAACGGGGAAGACAACCGTTGCCCGCATTTTTGCAAAGGCCCTTAATTGTGCCGCTCCGAGGGAGAGCGAACCGTGCGGGGAATGCCTCTCCTGCCGGGAAATCGCGGAAGGGAACAACCCGGACGTCGTCGAAATCGACGCCGCGAGCAACAACGGAGTGGAAGAGATCCGCGACATCCGGGACAAGGTCAAATTCCTTCCGAGCGGTTCAAAATACAAAGTTTACATCATCGACGAAGTCCACATGCTCTCCCAGGGCGCTTTCAACGCGCTTTTGAAGACTTTGGAGGAACCCCCGAAACACGTCGTTTTCATTTTGGCGACGACCGAGCCCCACAAGGTTCTCCCCACGATCCTGTCGCGTTGCCAGCGGTTTGATTTCAAATCCCTAAGCGTAAAGGAGATTGCGGAATTGATTCGCAAGGTCGCCCGCGAAGAGAACTTCCTGATTTCCGAAGAGGCGGTGATTGCGATTGCGGAAGGCGCGGAAGGCGGGATGCGGGACGCGTTGAGCTATCTCGACCAGGCGGCGTCCTTTGCTGACGACATCATCACCATCGACGATGTGAACAGCGTCACCGGGAATCTGAACCATGACAAACTGATTGAACTGGCAACTTATTTCGAGGAAAAGAAGATCAACCAAGCCCTGCACGCGATCAGCGAACTTCTCATCATGGGCAAAGAAGTGAGCAAAGTCGTCGGGGCCCTGCTTCAGTTCTACCGGGACGTGCTCCTTTATAAGACAATCGACACTTCGATGTTCTCGAAATACATATATGAAAAGGAAGAATTCAAGGCTTTGGCGGCGCGGATCGACGCGAAGACGATTTTTCATTATGTTGACGTTTTGAGCGACGTGCAGACCAAAATCAAGTTTTCGACGACTCCGCAGATTTATCTGGACGTCGCCGTCATCAAGATGATCAACGAAATCGCCGATTCCGACTACGCCGGAAGAATCAAGGCCTTGGAAGACAAGATCCAGAACCTCGGCTCATACGAGGCGGATGGTTCCAAAATCAACATTCTCGAGAGCCGGATTCAAAAGGTTGTTGCTGAACTGAGCCGTCTGGAACTGCCGGTGCTTGCCGAGAGAATCGCAGCCCTGGAAGCCGAGGTGACTGAACTCCGTAAATCCGGGGAGGCCGTTAAAGCCGAACCTCAGGTTTCTCTGGATGTCAGTGCGGAACTTGAGGATTTCGCGGAGCAGATCCGTCTGCTTCGGAGCCGGCTTGACGCCCTCGAAGAAAGAATCGAGAAAAACAGCAAGTCGGAAGTGAAGACCATTCCCGCGGCCAAGAAAATAAGCAGGAAGCGGATTTTCGAAGGCCAGCTTTCCTTCTTCACCGAACCCTTCCCGAACCATGAACCGAAGGAAAAGGTTGAAGAGGCCGAAGTTGAAGCGGCCGATTTTCCGGCAGGGAAACCTGAACCCGAGCCGGTTGAGGCGCCGGCGGAACCCGAAATCGGATTCATCACGCTGGACGACTTCGAGGAAAGCGAGCCGGAACACCAGGAGACCGCCAAGGCGCTTCCCGCCGAAAACGTCCAAGTGGCCGCGCAGGAGGAAATCAGGGAAACGGAGAAATCACAGCTGGTGAGAAGGATTGCTCCGATTCAACCCGCTGTCGAAGAACGCCCGATAATCCCGGAGAAGCCGAAACCGTCCCCTGAACCGGAAGCTCCGAAGGAAGATGCCTTGAAGGGGCTAGACGATCCGGAATACAATTCCTTCAGCGTCTCCGTCCTGGAGCGGATCCTGCATTCTTCAAGGACGCAGGAAGCCCGCGATGACAAGGGTAGAATCGTCAATCTCTGGAAGAACCTGACGCGGAACTGTCCTGGGGAACTCCTCAGCACGGCGCAGATTCTCCAAGACGGGCAGATAGTCGCTGTCGGTAACCGGGAATTCATCTTGGTCTATCCGACCGTCGCCCTGTGCAACCAGGTGATGCGGCCTAAATTCAAACGCAAGGCTCTGCCCTTCCTTTATGAGGTCTTGGGCGCGGTCTACAATTATATGGCTATACCGGACAATTTATGGTTGGAAAAGCGCACGGAATACATCAACCAATACAACATCGGAATCAAGTATCCGAAACTTACTCCGTTTGATGATCCGCGCCTTTCCGCTGACGAAACTGATCCAATGTCTCCCCAGGAAAAGATGGCCGGCGAAGTCATGAAACTTCTGGGCGCGGATATTGTAAAAATTGAATAGGAGGGAACATGAACCAACAATTCTTAAAGAAGATCAAGAAGATGCAGGAAGACATGGTTGCTACCCAACAGGAAATCGAGTCCACGAGTTTCTACGCTTCCAGCGGCGGTGTTGTCGATGTGGAAGTGAAGGGGACCAAGGAACTGGTCAGGGTTACAATCAGCGAGGATTTCACGGTCGAATCCAAGGAGGACTTGGAGATGCTCGGAGAAATGATTGTCGCGGCCTGCAACCAAGCCTATAAAGAAATCGAAAAAACGGTCCAGGAAAAAATGAGCCCGTACCAGGATCTTTTGTCAGGGCTTGGCGGTCTGTTCTGATATGAGATACCCGAAGGCTTTGGAGAATCTGATTAAGAGTTTCCAACTGTATCCGGGAATCGGTCCGAAGACCGCGGAGCGGCTCGCCTTCTTCACTTTCCTGAAACTTAACGACGAACAGGTAGAAACTTTCAGCGCCAATCTTCGCAACATCAAACGGGAACTCAAATTTTGCCCGACCTGCGGCGTCATCACCGACCGGGAACGATGCGAAATCTGCACGGATTCCGAGCGGGAGCCGAAGCTGCTGGTTGTGGAAGGGACGAAGGATGTTGACGTTTTTGAAAAAATCGGTCATTACCGCGGGAAATACCATGTCTTGAACGGCTTGATATCCCCTTTGAACGGCGTTGGTCCGGACGACATAAACGTGCAGAGTCTGCTGAAGCGGATAGAGGAAGAAAGGATTGATGAGATTATCATCGCAACCAGCGCCACCATTGAAGGGGAAATGACCGCTCTCTACATCAAAAACAATTTGGAAGGCAAAAACGTCAAGGTTTATCGAATCGGTTACGGGCTGCCCGCCGGAGGGGATATCGAATATGCCGATGAGATTACATTGATAAAAGCCCTTGAAAGTCGAAAGGAAATGTAGTATAATACAAAAAAAGGAGCAAGTATGGAAAAAATTAGGGAATTGCTGAGCACTGTTGACGCCTTCGTAGAACGTTTTATAGGTCCGATCCTGGAAAAAATCGTCCAATTTTTATCCTCCGGCGAGAATTTTGCCATAGGCTTAATCAGCGTTTTTGTTGCGCTTGTGTTGTTGATTGGCCTCATTACATGGATGAAAAAATCCTTTAAATCTTTTTTGATTTTGCTGATCATCTTCGGCGCTTTGACGGCCGTTGCTTTGTTGCTTTAAAATAACACTCCCGTTTTTCTCCCCTCTGTTCTCAAGAGGAAAACAGAGTGCGGAGGAAGACAGAAGGGAGAACAAACGTCTCAAGAAGAGAGCAAAAAAAACACCTGGCTCTCTTTTTTGTTTATGACAAAATCAGACAAAAGTTTCATCACGGGTTTACTAATAACCTTTGGTTATGTTATAATAAATTGATAAAAAAGTAGTTAAGGAGTCCAAAATGGAGAAAGAAAAGGAAGAAGTTTTCGAAACCCCAAGCGAAGGTTCCAAAACGGAACATCAAAGCGTCGATGTCCGTTTGGAAAACCTGACTAAGGAGTTCACCGATAAGACCGGCAAAGTCACGGTGGCTGTCAATGACTTCAACGTCACGATTCCGGCCGGAAAACTCATCGGTCTGCTCGGTCCCTCGGGTTGCGGGAAATCAACCACTCTCTACCTGATTGCCGGGTTATTAAAACCCACTTCAGGAAGGATCTATTTCGGAGACGAGGACGTCACGGACATTCCTCCCGAAAAGCGGGGAATTGGTCTTGTGTTCCAAAACTACGCCCTCTATCCCCACATGACTGTGAAGCAGAACATTCTGTTTCCTCTTGAGAACATGAAAATGCCGAAGGATGAAGCTTTGGCTTTGGCTCAAGAAATGGCGGAACTGGTCCACATTGGCGACCTAATGGAAAGGAAACCGAACCAACTTTCCGGCGGCCAGCAGCAGCGGGTCGCTATCGCCCGGGCGTTGGTCAAGAAACCGCGGGTGCTGCTTCTGGACGAACCGCTTTCCAACCTTGACGCGCGGCTGCGTCTTCAGACCCGGGAAGAAATCCGCCGCATCCAGAGGGAAACCGGAATCACGACCATCTTCGTGACGCACGACCAGGAAGAGGCGATGAGCATCTCCGACGAGATCGTCGTCATGAACCAGGGCCTGAAGCAGCAGATGGACAGACCGCAGGCGGTCTATGAAGAGCCCGTCAACATGTTCGTTGCCAAGTTCCTGGGGAACCCCCCGATTAACATCTTCGAAGCCAATTTGGTCAAAGGCCGTCTGGTTTTAAAGGACGGGGAAGTGATTGCGGACGGGTTCGATCAACCCGACCAGGAAGTCTTCGTCGGCTTACGTCCGGAATATCTCCGGGTTTCAAGGAACGGTAAGTTCACCGCAACGATCGATTTGGTCGAACACATCGGCAGGGATACGATGATCCTCTGCGAAATTAAAGGCTACGACCATCTAATCAGAGCCATCGTGCCCAATGACACGGAGTATGAGGTCGGTCAGACAATCAAACTCGATTGCTCGAAACTCTTTGTTTTCAACGCTGAAACAGGGGAGCGTTACAAATAATGCTGGAATACAAGAAAGACGGTTGGAAGGCGGCACTGTGTCTCGCTCCTTCCTTGCTCCTGATGTGCGTGTTCACATTCTGGCCGATCATAAACTCCTTCATCATGTCTTTCCTGAACAACTACCATTTCGCTTTAAACAGGGAAGACGTGTACAACACCTTCATGGGTGTTGAAAAGTCCTACACCTATATCATGGGCGGAAGATTCACGGGAATAGGAATCCAAAATTTCATCACCCTCTTCCGCGACAAGGACTTCCTGATGGCATTGAAGAACACCGCTTTCATAGTCTTCATCTCCGTTCCCGCGACAGTCATCATCGCTTTGCTCATCGCCGTCGGCTTGAACAGCATCAAGGCGTTCAGGGGATTCTTCCAAACAATCTTTTTTCTCCCCTATGTCACGAACACGATTGCCTTGGGATTGGTTTTCAACTCGCTGTTCCACGTCGACTACGGTTTGGTCAACAAACTCTTCAATCTGGTCGGAACCTCTTGGATCAACAGCGGAGCGACCTGGGGAAGAGCGATGTTCGTACTGTTCATCTATTCGATTTGGGACGGATTGGCATTCAAGATCATAGTGTTCCTTTCCGGTCTTCAAAATATCGACAAACAATACTATCAGGCCGCTCAAATAGACGCGACGCCGAGATGGCGCGTGTTCACGAGAATCACCGTGCCCCTGCTTTCGCCGATGATCCTCTACATCACCATCACCTCTTTCATGGGAGCGTTCAAGGTCTATTCAAGCGTCATCGGCATTTTCGGAACTGGTAGGTATGGTCCGGTCGGAAACGAGAAGTTATTGATTACGATTGTCGGTTATGTCTATGAACAATTCGGAGTCCAAGGCATGCCCTTCGGAGTGGGGTCCGCCGGATCCACGGTTCTGTTCCTGATTATCCTGCTCATCACGCTTGTTCAGATGCAGGTAAGCAAGAAATGGGTTCATTACTAGGAGGAGCGCCATGGAAAGAGAATTATATTTGAACCCCAAAGAACTCAAGCGGTATAAGATCGGTACCGGCATCGGCAGGTTTTTCACCTATCTCTATGTCATCATCATGGCGGTCTTCATCGTCGTTCCCTTCCTTTGGATGATATTCAGTTCTTTGAAACCGACGGAAGAGATTATTTCGCGGGAAATCACCTTCTTGCCGCGGACATGGGCTTGGTCGAACTACAGCAAGTTGTTCACGGGAATCCAAAGCATCGACCCCTACGGGCAGCCCTATTACTCGTTCAAGCCGATTCCCTTCCACTGGATGTTCTTCAATACGATTGTGGTTGGCTTTTTCACGACAGCAGGGACGGTCGTGACCACCATCCTTGCGGCTTTCGCATTTTCCCGGCTCAACTTCAAAGGCCGGGAGACCCTGTTCACAATCTTGCTCGCGACGATGATGATTCCGGGGGAAGTCTTCGTCATCACCAACTACATGACGCTCAGCAGATACACCGGCTGGATCAAATCCGCGAACCATCTGGAAAACTACGCTGCTCTGATCTTCCCGTTCATCACTAGCGTGTTTTACACGTTCTTCCTGAGGCAGACCTTCAAGCAGATTCCGAACGAACTTTATCTCGCGGCCAAGGTCGACGGGACTTCGGATTTCAAGTATCTCATGAAGGTCATGATACCCCTCTCCCAGGCCACGATCACGACCATCATCATTCTCAGCATGATCGGCACCTGGAATGCCTACATCTGGCCCAGTTTCGTAACCAACTCCATTTATACGGAACAACTTCTGGTCAGCAACGGCTTGATGGCCGGATTGCGCGGAGCCTCGGAAACAACGGGCCCAAACTCGGTTTTGAACCTGCAACTCGCCGCCTCAACGATGGTTACCGTGCCTTTGCTCATCATTTTCTTCTCCTTCAAGAAATACATCTTGAGAGGCGTGTCCCGCAGCGGCATAAAAGGATAAAAACAATTGAAGATTATAGAAAGAAAAAAAAGAAAGGAAAGGACAGAAATGAAAAAATTCATTTTGTTTCTTATCACCATCATGTTGTCTTTTGCGCTTGTTAGTTGCAACAAAGATGACAGAATTGTTGTGAGGTTTGGCATCACCTCCGGGCAGATCAATACAGCAATCGCAAATTTGCAGTTCAAGGAAAAATTTGAAGCAGCAAATCCTGACATCAGGGTTGAAATCATCGCCTTGGAAGGTAACTACGACAACCTTCTCAAGAACACGATGATGGACATCAACAGCGGCAGCGCCACGACTCCCGATTTGGTCATCGGCTATCCCGACCATTTCGCAGAGTACTACGGCGGCGGAGCTTTGGTCGATCTTCAACCTTTCATCGATCATCCGGAATACGGATTTACCCAAGAGGAATTGGACGATTTTATTGACTCCTATCTGGATGAGAACAGAGGTTTCGACCCCAACAACCCCGATCACCTCTTCGGTTTCCCCTTCAACAAATCCAGCGAGACCTTGATTTACAACAAGACGGCCTTGATCTACCTTTTCGGGGAAGATCAATGGGAAGAAAAAGTCCCCAAAACCTGGGATGAACTTGAAGCGGTGGGTTTGGAAATAATCGAAAAAGTAAGGGACGGAGAACTTGACCAAAAGTGGCCGACTGAGACCGACCAGAACGGCAACCCGACCAAATACCTGAAGGTTTCCGATTATATCCAAAACAACAAATTCGCCCCGTTCGGCTATGACTCCAGCGGAAACGCCTTCATCACCCTGACCCGTCAATGGGGCGGAAAGTATACCGAAAGGGACAATGTTGCGAAAGGGTATGCGGCTTTCTTTGAGGACGGAGTCGCGAAACAGATGATGGAAGAAATCAAAGATATGCACGACAAAGGCGTCTTCTATCTCGCGCCCAATTTCGGAGCGAACTACTGCAGCGACGCTTTGAAGGCTATCCAATGCATCATGACCATCGGTTCCACAGCCGGAATCCGCTACAACGAATCCGACAAATACCCCTATGAATTGGGTGTCGCCCCGATTCCCTACAAAACCCCGGACAAGAAATACGTCATTCAGCAAGGTACCAACATCTGCATGCTCGACGTCAACAGCACCGAGGAAGAATTGATTGCTGCTTGGAAATTCCTGAAATTCCTGCTCACTCCCGAAAACACCGCTGATTTCGCGATTCAAACCGGCGGCTACTTCCCCGTGAGAAAATCGGCGTTCCAATCCGAAAAGTATCAGGAATACCTCACAAACCCGTCCGAGGACAAGATAGCCTATTCCGCAGCCGCCAACGTCGCCCTTAATTCCTACATCGAAGAGTACACCTACTTCGTCGACCCGGCTTTCATCGGGTCCGCCACAATTCGGCAGGAAGTCGGAAGTTTCTTTGACGACATCCTTGTTAACGGCGAAGACATCAACCAGCGTTACGAAGAGCTGAGAAACGACCTGATGCCTTTCGTGAGAAGAAAAAATTAAAGTTGAAACATGAAAATAAAAACGATAAGGAAATTCCTATATAGCATTTTTGCTCTTTTCCTTGCCTGTTTTCTGGTCGCCTGTGGGGAAGATCAATACACCTTCCCCACACCCTACACCAATCAGCTCCGGCTGGAAACGGAGTATGAAAACAGGAGATTTCTGGAAGAGGGCATTGAACTCGTGACCTTGCATCAAGCTGTCGACGGGGATACCGCTCATTTCCGCGACGCCGACAACAATATCATTAAGGTACGTTTCCTTGGCGTCAACACTCCGGAATCGACGGGTCAGATCGCCCCTTGGGGTAAAAAGGCCAGCGATTTTACAAAATCCAAATTGGAGAACGCCTACCAGATCGTAATCGAAGCGGACGTCGTCGGACAAACTCCGGCTCTCGACTCCACCGGCAACCGCTATCTTGCCTATGTCTGGTACAGGATGAGCAGGAAAGACGAGTTCCGAAACCTGAATCTGGAATTGATCGAGCAGTGCTACACCTTCTTCGTCGGTCTTGAGGACAACCTCAAATACGGGGAAACCTTCAAGGCGGCTTACTTGAATGTTTACCCGAAGAGACTCCGCGTCTTGGGGGAAAAGGATCCTGATTTCAATTACGACACAAGCGAAAAGGAGATCACGATTGCGGAGCTGAGGCACAACCTGTCGAGTTATTCAACAGGGTCAATCCTCAAGATCACCGCCCGGGTGGTAAGGCTCATCGGGAACAGTTTGTATCTTGAAGACGTAGAAGAGACATACATCGAGGATCTGGGAAAGAGCGTCAGGGGTGGTATTTTCCTCTACCACTCGTTCTCTCCCGGCCTTAAGGACAAGAAACCCGGCGACATCATCAATTTCAAGTGCCAGGCTTCGGACAGTGAAACCTATGGATTCCAGCTCGTCAACCCGAGCAACATCCGGACGCTGGAAAGAGGAACGGAGGTCAACATCATCGACCTTCCCGACGACGTCACGATTTTGAAGGATTATGAGGGGCTTGTCGTGAGGATTTCGGAATTCACGGTCACCGGCAAGAGCAATAAGAATCCCGAAACGGGGGCCTACACAATTTACGGAACACTCAAGAACGGAACGCGGATCCAGGTCCGTCTCGATGCCGACATGAGGTTCAAATTGGATTATGATTCCGTAAAGGAGGGCACAGTTTATACCGTTATCGGCGGAGTCAGCCGGTTCGTGAATTTCTACGAAAACGGCGAAGTGATTTATCAGATCAAACTCGGCAATAGAGAAGACGTCGGGCTGAACGATTTTATGCCCGTAAACAAATAAAAAAATATAAGGAGAGGTAAAAGTTAATGAGATTGTTTAGAAAACTAATCATCTTAGTTTTGGCTTTGTTCGCCTCTTTCGGCCTTGTTGCTTGCGACAAGGAAAAAATTGACGACGAGACCAAAATGGAACAAGCGCTTAACTCAATCGCGTTGGGTGACTTGAACAGCCTTACTCAACCATTCGACCTCATTTCCGTGACCGGCAAACATAAACTGCCCATTACATGGTCCCTGGAGAATGTTGAGGGAGAACAGGCCGAACTGGATTTGAGCGGAGCCGTTCCCCGCGTAATCATCACCCAGGACCCCTATCGTGGAGTGGATGAAAACGGAAAACCTTTAAATAAATGGGGTCATGCGGTTCTGACCGCGACCGTAAGGATCAAAGAGAAGACGAAGTCGAGAAGTTGGGACCTCTACATCAAGCCTGCTGACGAATTCTACAATTTGTCAGTTATAGAAGCAGCGCAGCAATCCGAAGGAACTCCGGTCAAAGTCGAAGGAACCGTCACCTATGTTCATTCCAACGGCTTTTACATAGCTGATGAAACCGGTTCGATTTATGTTTACACATTCCCCTCAAGTGCGACCTTGAAAGATAAAATCCTTCCTGGAGCCAAGGTAGAAATTGAAGGGAACATCACGATTTATTACGGTCAACCGGAAATTGGCGAGAAATACAATATTAAAATTAAAGAAGAAGCTCCTGCAACCTTCAATTATGCCGAGTTGGCGGAAGAAACCTACCTTCCGGAAATTGTCTGGAGAGAAGCAACCGACCCGAAAGCCTACGGAAGGATCGTCAATTTTGTAGGAAAAGTGGTTGAGGACAACTCCGGAAAGACAACCTATTATCAACTCTTTGATGAGACTTTCAATTTGAAAATCACGATCTATGATGAGTCCTCCGGAGCACCGAAGCAATTCCTGGACCAGGTCAAGGAAAAAGTCGGGAAATATGTGAAAGCGACGTTTGTCGTTTACAACTATCATTCCTCATACAAAATCTGGCGCGTCTTCGGAGTCCCCGGAACCGTTCAGGAGGTCAGCGCATTCCAATACACTCAAGAAAACAAACTTGAACTCGCTGCCGCGAAGATTAGGAACAGTTTGGACGGCTCGAGCGTTTTCTCCAACATCACGCTGCCCACATCCTTGTCGGAGTTTGAAGGCTTGACGGTCACTTGGGCATCGAGCCATCCGGACATCATCAGCACCACCGGCGTCTTCAATTATCCGGAAGAAACCACCGAAGTCGAGCTCACCATGACGCTGAAGCTCGGAACCCTCGAAAAACAAAGCAAGTTGAAAGTCACCGCCGTTGCTCCGAGGACAATGACGGTTGCGGAAGTGCATAAGGCCATTGACATGAACCAGGCCAAGACGGTGCTTGTAGAAGGCGTCATCATCGGAAGAGATAGCGACGGATACTTCTACCTCGCGGACGAGACCGGCGTCATCTTTGTGAGAACAAAGCTCTCGGATTTTAACGTGGCGGTCGGCGACAAGGTCAAGATCATCGCGGACGGTAGCTTCTATGACGGAAAAGACCGTTATGGAAGAAGACTTGCTGGCGGCGGGAACGCGGTCATCACGAAAGTCGACAATGAAAAGCATGAATCCCCGCTCGCCTTGACCGACGCAAGCATTTCCGATTTCGATCATACGATTACCAAGAGCACGCTCAAGAAGTTCAAAGAAGAAGAACTCGCTTCCCAACTTTTGAAAATCAGCGGCTATGTCCGGTTGATTAAAGAAGGAAAATACACCAACACGTATCTTGCGGAGTCGATGGATGAAAGCGCTCCGAAGATGAAGATTTATCACAATTCCTACAACGTGAGCGAATTGAACATCCTTGACGGCCAACAGGTGACCCTCATTGTCGCAGTCTATGAAGTTTATCCTGAAAGCGGCGGCTGGGTTCTCGGATTCATGGGCAGGGAAGGAGACGTCATACTGACCGATGAAGTGAAAGAGGCGGTTGCCAAGAAGGAACTCGACGCTCTCATGCCGGAGAACAACAACTTGACTGAAGATTTGGATTTCCCTGCTGAGACCAAGTACAAACTCATCATCGACAATGTCACTTATCAATTCATTTCCGACACTCCTTCCGTTTTAGGCAATGACGGAAAATTCACCGCGCCTGAAGAAGATACCGAAGTAACCTTGACGGTTAAAGCCATCTTCAGCGAAACCCATGAAAAGGAATTCACCTACACCTTGACCGCCAAAGCCGACGCAACGCCGGCAGAACCCTAAGAAGAATTACTCCTGAACCTTGATTTCGGGACCGAACCCAAAACTGATTATAAAGCCGGCAATCTTACTTTCACGAACGGGGACGGAGCGCAATACACCTTTAATAAGAACAGGGTCCAAATCAATACTTCAGACTATGCACCTCACATTGAAGCTGGAGCACTTCTTGTTTTGAGCACGAAAGTAGACAACAAAGAGGCATGGATTGAATTTGATTGGGTCTCGTTAAACTTGACAAAAATTACAATTGATTTGTCTGTATGGAATAACGATCAACATTTCAAAACGATCGTCAATTCACAAGGCGCAAGGATATCTCTGGAAAAATATGTCGATGGTGGTCAGTGGGTTGCTGTGAAAAACACCGACAATCTGGAAAATGTTCTGTCAAAATTGGTCAAGGGCCAATATACGACTGTATCTTTTGAAAACCTGACAGCAGGCAAATACCGTCTCTATTATACAGACCCGCAAACGACTGCATCTAAAAATACCACCACGGCAATCACCGCTGACAATATCAAAGTCTACGGGTATAAAAACAAATAATGTTTCCCCAGCAGAACAACCGAGACCAAAAATCTCGGTTGTTTTTATTTGCTTGTCCTCTTGTTATTTGACGCTGGTTATGTTAAAATCAGAAAACAAGAGGTGGTTCCTGATGGAATTCAGAAAATGGTATGAAATGAGCGTAAAAACCTCTTTGCTGGGATTCGGCGCGATGCGCCTGAAAACAAGAGGAGAAGAGATCGACGAGGAGAAGGCCCTCGCGCTATTTGCTTATGCCTTTAAAAATGGCGTAAATTATTTTGACACCGCGGTCCCTTATACCGACGGGAAGAATGAAGCGTTCGTCGGAAAGGCGCTGAAAAGGTACCCCAGGGAATCTTTTTATCTCGCAACGAAACTGACCCTTAGGCTTTATGAAACCAGGAAAGAAGTCGAAGAACTGATTGACAAGCAGCTGGAAGCCCTGCAGACCGATTACATCGACATGTACCTGTTGCATGCCATGAACAAGGAGCGGTTCCAGAAAGTCAAGGAATGGAACGTTATGGAACTGCTTGAAAAGTGGAAGGCCGAAGGAAAAATCAGATATATCGGTTTCTCTTTCCATGACGATTACGAAACCTTCAAGGAAATCCTTGATTTTTACGCTTGGGACTTTGTCCAAATCCAGTTAAATTATCTGGATACGGAAATCCAGCAGGGAATCAAAGGATATCAGGATCTGGAAGAGCGGAAGATTCCCGTCGTTGTCATGGAACCCGTCAAGGGCGGGAAACTCGCGAAGTTCAACGGCGAAGTGGAAAGGCATTTCAAGGATTACAGCGACGCTTCAACCGCCTCCTGGGCTTTGAGGTGGGTCGGGAGCCTTCCCGGAGTGAAGGTCATTTTGAGCGGGATGAACGAGCTGGACCAGGTCGTTGACAACATTAACACGTTCAAGAATTTCGAGCCTTTGAACGAGGAAGAACGGGCGGTCATTGCGAAGGTTAAGGAAGAACTGAAAAAGTTCAAAGCGGTCGAATGCACAAACTGCAAGTATTGCCTGCCCTGCACCGTCGGGATTGAAATTCCGGCTTATTTCGGGGTATACAACAATTATAGGATGTTCGCGAATCCGGAAATGACGCGGAACGAGGCGAAATTCGCCCTTGGGAAATCGGCTTTGTTCAGCGAATGCATTGAATGCGGGAAATGCAAAGAAGCCTGTCCGCAGGGAATCGACATTCCGAATCAGCTCAAAAAACTGGGAGAGGTATTGGATTTTATCAAATTGTGAAGAGAAAAACATATTGTTTTTCTCTTTTTTCTTATTAGAAAAAACTCATATCTTTGAAAAGGTATTCATTTATTCATATCTGTGTGCTATAATATAAATAAAAAGAGATGCATTTTATGAGAAAAATAGTGGTTGTAGAAGGAAAACATGACTATCAGAAGATCAAACAGATTGCCCCGGATATTGCCGTCATCACCACGAATGGCTGCGACGTTTCGACGGAATTGTTGAAAAGGATAAATAAACTGAGTGAGGAAAACGAAGTATTCCTGCTTTTGGATCCCGATCCTGCCGGCGAGAGGATTCGCGAAAAGATCGCCGCTAAATGCAAAAACATCAGGCATGTTTTCGTCAGAAAGGACGACGCCATAAGCAAAGACGGGAGGAAAATTGGAGTTGAACACGCCAATCTCCGTGTCTTGCAGGAGATCCTCTCCGATCTTTGGAATGATTGTCACGACGGACCAATAACCGACCTCGCCCTTTATGAACTTGGGCTGATCGGCGGAAGCGGAAGCAGGGAAAAAAGGATCAAGCTCTGCGAGAGGCTGAAAATCGGATATGCGAACGGGAAACAACTTGCCCGCCGCCTCAATCTTTACGGGATCAGCCTGGAACAGGTCAGGGAAATCTTATGCTCGGAAACATAAAGAACACGAAAGCTTTGCTGGACAAATACAATCTCCAGCCCAAGAAGAAATTCGGACAAAATTTCCTGGTTGACGAGAATGTTTTAAGGAAGATCGTCGACGCGGCCGGCCCGGACGCGAACACGGGAGTTGTTGAAATCGGCCCGGGAATCGGCGCCTTGACGGAACTTTTGCTTCAGAATTTCCGGAAGGTCCTTGCTTTTGAAATCGACAAGGGGCTTGTGGAAGTTTTGAAGGAGGAACTGGGGGATTACCAAAATTTCAAATTGGTAGACCGGGATTTCCTGAAAGTGGATTTGGAAGAAGAACTGAAGTTTTTAGGGGATTGTGAAAGAATCATCGTCGTCAGCAATCTTCCTTATTACATAACCACGCAAATCATCGTTAGGTTGCTGGAAGCGGAGAATCGGATCGAGGAATTCTATTTCATGGTCCAAAAAGAAGTTGGGGAGCGGATGGTCGCGAAAGAAGGCGGCAAGGAATACGGGGCGCTTTCGCTTTTGATTCGTTATCGGTGCGAAAGGGCAATCCTGTTCCCGGTCTCCCGGAACTCTTTTCTTCCCAAGCCCAACGTCGACAGCGTTATCATCAAACTAAAAAAAAGGAAACTCGACCTCGGGGTCAAAGATGAAGGGCGGTTTTTGGAATTTCTCCGGAACGCCTTTTCCCAAAGAAGGAAGACCCTTGCGAACAACCTGCTAGCGAATTATAAATTGACAAAAGAAAAAATAACCGATTCCTTCAAGGAATTGGAAATCCCTGAAAACATCAGAAGTGAAGCCTTGAGTTTGGAGAGGCTTGCCGGACTCTACAGAAAAATCTTTGAGAGCACCTAATTAAGTTTGCGGTCATAACTTAATATAGGTGGTTGTGTGGATGTCGCGAGCCTTGTCGTCCTCAAAAGCGACGAAATGAAGATAATTTACGTCATAGACGAGATTGTTAGTCTCGAAAAGGTCTATATTTCCGGTCTCCATTACCGAATCAGAAAGATCGTTCCTCTGGAGGAACTTCGTCCTGCCACGGAAGAAGAGATTGAAAACGAAAAGAAGAAGACTGACAAGTATTTCCTGAACGTCGCGAACATCAGGAAAAGGGCGAGCAAGAACTATCTGCTCGGAACAGTCCTTCATATAGACGGGGATCAGAAATACCTGGACAAATGCCTTCAATTGTACAAGGAGATCGGCGTTTACGCAAACGGGCTTACGATCAAGGAAGACCAGATTCACGACCAAATTCAAAACCTAATTTATAAACTGACCCCGGACATCGTCGTTTTGACCGGTCATGACGTTTATAATCAGAAAGGGCTGAAGGATCTAAGCAATTACAGCAACACTTTGAATTATGTAAAAGCGGTGAGAAAACTCAGGCAAATCAAATCAAGGGGCGACGTAGTCGTCATTGCCGGGGCGTGCCAATCCAATTTCGAAGCATTGATTGCAAGCGGCGCCGATTTCGCAAGCTCCCCGAAACGGGTCAACATCCACACCTTTGATCCGGCGGTGATCGCCATCAAAGCCGCGACGACCGCCTTCAACAAGATCATCAACCTCAGCGAAGCGCTCAGGTTCATCGAGAAGGGAAGCGACGCTTTCGGCGGATTGGAAACCTACGGCAAAATGAAACTTTTCGTATAACGGGAGCGGACTATGGTCATCGAAAAAGGATATGCGAAAATCAACCTGGGGCTGGAAGTCGTTGGGAAGCGCGAGGACGGTTACCACGACCTCGACATGATCATGACGACCTTGAGCCTCTATGATGAACTATACTTTGAGGACCATCCGGGCAAACAGATCATCATCGAATGCAAGGAACTCGAACACGTTCCGACGGAAGAAAACCTGATTTACAAAGCCATCGACCTGATACGCAAAAGATTCGGAATCAATCGCGGGATAAAGGTGAAGGTGGTGAAGAGGATTCCGGAAAGAGCGGGACTCGGAGGGGGAAGCGCTGATTGCGCGGCCGCTCTCCGCGCGGTCAACCAGCTCTGGGAGTTGGGTTTGTCCTTGGAACAGCTCGCCGCTCTGGGATCGGAACTTGGAAGCGACGTCCCCTTCTGCATCTACAATCGGACCGCGAGAGTCCGCGGCAGGGGCGAGGTCATAGAATTCATCGAGGACATACCCTTTACCTATCTCGTGCTTGTGATACCCCCTTTTCGGAATTCCACAGCCGAAGTCTTCAGGAATTTCATCGTTCACAGGGAAAACCGAGGGAAGATTGAAATCCTTGTGGAAGCGGTCAAAAGCGGCGATTTGCAGCGGATTTCGGAATCTCTCTTCAATGACCTGGAGAAGGGCATGGCGGGCACGGAAATCGGGGAAATCAAGCGGGACCTGCTCGCCTCCGGCGCCCTGCAGGCCTTGATGACGGGGAGCGGTTCCGCTGTCTACGGCCTCTGCCTGAACAATTTCAAGCATGCGCAAGCGGTCGCGGGGAGGTTCCAAAGTCTCTTGAACAAGAAGCATCCCGACCCCTTCCGGAAGTACAGGGTCAAAATCTGCACCACCAGGAGTTCCCGCAGGGCGGCAAAATCGGAAGCTGAAATCGATGGAGCAAGCCATAAAGTCACCGCCAGGACAGAAACCAAGGCATATGCGATGCTCCCTTTGGCGTACCAAAGGATTATGAACCATTACAAGACTATCCTTACGCCCCTGAGCCTCTGGAGCAATCTTTCCATCGAAATCCTGGACGGGATCCATGTTGAAGTGAAAACCAGCGACGGAAGCGCAAACAGGGAACTGGAAGTGAGGCTCAGAGAAATAGCTGAGGCCATTGGTTCGGGGCTCAGGGTTCACATTAAGAAACCCGATGACGATTTCGGGCTCATCTCCACCGACAACTACCTGAGCGCGGTGATCAAAGGTCTGGAGAGGCTCGGATATGACGGCGAGAAAATGTACACGCTCTTCCCGCGGCGCGTCATGATGCACGGGGATTGCGGGACGGTTCTTTACGATTCTCGAAAGGACGAGTTCAGGAAACTGCCCGATGCCGTCTTCGGCTATGTGCTCCTGGTCGATTTGAAATTGAACAACTACCGAAGCCCGCGCTATACAGGCCAGATGGACGAGCCGTCCCGGTTCAAGGCGATCGAGGAAGGCCTCGCCGAAATGAATTTTTACAAAATGGCGACCAACGCTTACAACAGCGTCGAAAAATTCGAAGAAAGGCAAATCGGCGAATACAAAGGGAAGAGCTTTCTGGAACGGATCCGGTTGATGGCATACCATCAGGGGGCCACCGCCGCCTACCTTAATCTTGGCGGCAGGACTCTGACCGTCATCTGCCGCTTTGAAAAACAGGCGCAGCGTATCAACAACATCTTGAAGGCGCGTTTCCAGTTGGGGGATAACCTGATAACGTCGCTTAAGACTGATGTCCTCCATCAGACGGCCAAAAGCAAGGTGCTCAAGGAAGTTTCTCCTCCGAGCGAAACATATGAAGATTTCGACGGAAGCCCGTTCTTGAACCTCGAGGAGACAGAAGAATACATTCTAGATGAAGAAAGATATAGAAGAGGAAGGAAGAAGAAGCACGCCGGGAACGCTCTCGGCGTCCAAGATTGCGAAGGAATTTTATTATTGAACAGTGGGGGGAGTATTTTTAAAAAGTATGATTTTATTGACATAGCGAACTATTTTCAGAAGTTCTTCGAAGGGAAATGCATTACATTTGAATTGAATGGGGAGGAGATTCCGGTGGAGTTCAAAACCGAATGCCTTCCGCACATCCTCGGCATCCATCTGCTGGATGAAAAGGATCCGACTCTAAGGGGAAGTGCAGGTTTCCAAAGGTTGGTGAGCGGTGAGATCGGCTACCGGGAGCTCAAAAAAACGGGGAAGGTTAGTGAAAAAACGAAGAAGATCATTCTCAATAAAACGCAAAGTTCGGTAATGATTTTCAACGATATTTTCCATAACCGGACGGACAACATCTATTGCTTCCCGCGCGATTTGATTGTCGGAAGCGATACGAAGATGAACAAACTGGAATTCGGAATCACAAGAGCGCTGACGGATAATCTATTCCATAAGCAGAATCTGTTGGGTATCGGTAAGGACGAGAAAACAAACAAATATTTCTTTTACACGTCGTTTATCTGGAATGTGCCGGCTCATATCGGTAAGAAAGACAGTTACAGAATTGTGATCTCATGATTCTTGAATAGAAAAATCCGAAAGAAAATATCAGAAAGGAATTAGAAGTATGAACGTTACCGAAGTAAAGGTTTATTTGATTCCGGGAAAGGAAAAGCTCAGGGCGACGGCAACGATCACCCTTGACAATGCATTCATGGTTCACGGCTTGAAAGTAATCGAAGGCGACACGGGATTGTTTGTTGTCATGCCGGCGGTCAAGAAGAACGGTGTCTTCAAGGACATCGCTCATCCGATAACCGCGGAAATGCGCAACCAGATCGTGACCGCCGTGCTTGCGGAATACGCCCGCAGGGAAGAAGAAAGATTGACTCAGCCCGAAGAAGAAGTTTACGAGCAGGAAACGGAAGAAGAATAAAGGAGTTCTTATGGAAGTTAGAGCGATAGTTTTAGCTGCCGGCAAGGGGACGAGAATGCAGACGGAGCTGCCGAAATGCGCGCTCAAAGTCATTGACAAGCCCATGGCAGAATATGTTGCAGACAGCCTCAAAAAAGCGGGAGTGGAAGATATTGTTACGGTAGTTGGTTACAAGAGGGATGTTCTGGAAGCGATTCTTTCAGGGAAGACCAAATTTGCTCATCAGGAGGAGCAGTTGGGGACCGCACATGCGGTGTTGATGGCCGAGCCCCTTTTCAGGGATTTTCAAGGCATGACTCTGATTGCGTTGGGCGACATGCCGATGATTACCCCCGAAACCTACGCGAAACTTATCGAACACCACGCTCTAACGAAGGCTGATCTTACTGTTCTCACAACCGATCATCCGCGCCCCGGCGGTTACGGAAGGATTGTCCGGAACAAAAACGGGGAAATCGTGAGGATCGTTGAGGACCGGTTCTGCACGGAAGAACAAAGGAAGATCACCGAAATCAATTCGTCGGTGTATCTGGTTGACAATCAGAAACTGTTCTCATCCATTCGGGAAATAGGCAATGACAATTCGCAGAAAGAATACTATTTGAACGAAATTGTCGAGATTTTCAGACGGAAGGGCTATCGCGTTTCCGTGTTCAAAGCCGATGATTATCAAGAATTAAGCGGCGCGAACGATCTTGTACAACTTTCGGAAATGGAAAAGTACCTTCAGGAAAAGATAATCAAGAAATTTCTCTCTTCCGGCGTTGCTATCCGCCGCCCGGAGACCGTGGTCATCGGTTCGGAAGCGGAAATCGAACCGGGAGCGTTGATTCTTCCCGGTTCGATCATCACCGGGAAATGCAGGATTCATAAGAATGCGACGGTGGGGCCTTTTGTACAAGTGGAGGATTCGGTCATCGGAGAGGGTGCGAACGTATCCTTCGCCAAAATCAAGGCTTCCAAGGTTGAGGATAATGCAGAAGTGAAGTTTGTGGAAATAATCGGCAATGAAATAACAGGTCGGAATTTGGCGTGAAGTTTAAAAGCGTTTTAGCGCAAAATCCGATTGAAAACAGGCTTCCCATGGGGTATAATAATAAAGAATGCAATAGGAGGCTCTGAATGGCTATAGTTCACGGTTCCAAGGTGAAACTTTTCGCCTTGAATTCCAACCCCGATTTGGCTCAGGAAATAGCTGAATACATGGGTATTTCTTTGGCCGACTGCACGATATCGCGCTTTGCCGATGGCGAAATCAACGTCAACATTTCCGAAACCGTCCGCGGTCACCATGTTTTTGTGGTCCAATCGACTTCCGCGCCGGTTAATGAGCATTACATGGAACTTTTGATCATGATTGACGCTTTGAAACGCGCGTCGGCCAGAACAATCAATGTTATCATGCCCTATTACGGTTATTCCCGGCAGGATCGCAAGGCTTTGGCCAGACAGCCCATTTCCGCAAAACTCGTCGCGGACCTTCTGACCGTGGCCGGTGCGACCCGCATCATCAGCATGGACTTGCACGCCGCTCAGATTCAGGGCTTCTTCAATATCCCGATTGACAATTTTGAAGCCGCCCCGATCATGGTCGCCTATTTCAAAAAGAAGAACCTTAAGGATGTTGTGGTCGTTTCGCCTGACCACGGCGGAACGACGAGGGCGCGAAAATTCGCTTTGAATTTCGGCGCGCCGATCGCCATCATCGACAAACGCCGCCCGCAGCCGAATGTCGCGGAAGTGATGAACATCATCGGCGACGTCGAAGGAAAAACCTGCATCCTCGTGGATGACATCGTCGATACGGCAGGAACCGTTACCGTCGCTTCGGAAGCGTTGAAGAAAGCCGGAGCAAAGGAAGTGTATCTGGTTGCGACCCATTCCGTGCTATCAGGGAACGCCGTGGAAAGAATCTGTGCGTCCCCGATTACCGAATTCGTCACAACCAATTCGATCAAACTGCCGGAAGACAAGAAATGCGACAAGATTACGCAGCTATCAATTGCCAAGGTCTTGGCGCAGGGAGTTTTGAACATCATCGACGACAAGTCCGTCAGTGTTCTCTTCAAGTACGATCCCAATCAAGACTATTGAAAAGAGGCGCGCCGGTGAGCGCGCCTTTAAATTCCGTAATCGCAAAAACTCCTGAAAAAAACC